>ERZ779890.3858-NODE-3858-length-12985-cov-3.926682_pt1 | contig 12985 bp, 20 predicted proteins | sample MGYA00511553_ERZ779890 | MGnify/ENA primary metagenome ERZ779890 (study PRJEB29588, sample SAMEA2152064) | human gut metagenome | biome: human gut; feature: human-associated habitat; material: faeces | place: Denmark | collected 2008/2010 ...
CCTGTCCGTCATCCTTGGCGAACCAGTACAAATCAAACAAGTCCTCCCACAGGAGGGCAGCCAGATAGCAGAAAGCGGCTTCTTTATCATTTGATTTCATCCTTTGTATGAATGATTGATGGGATTCCAATAATTCTTTGGCCTCTTCATCTCCATTTTCCGATCTTTCAGTTAGATGTTTGATATATTCTCCGTAGAACATTCCAGTGCTGTTATTATTTTGTTCATGGGCTTCATTAATTGAAAGAGAAGAAACAATTTCATCACGCTGTACATCGTATTCATTTAACCAGCCGAGAATGATATTACCGTCCAGTCTATCGTAAATCTTACCGGAAGCCATAGCATTACGGAAACACAATTTGATTTCCTCCAATTTGAGATAATAGAATCTGTCTATTATTAGATCAGCGGTAAGTGCCACTTGAACATCATTCATCGTTTTTCCAACATTGAAAAAAGACACAAGCTCGTTAATCGCAATTACCAGTATGGCTCTTGCGCCAGCCAATGTGATTTCTTTTCTTATAACGGAGAGTGGTAGGTTAGGAGTGTTGAGAACAGCTTCTTTAATCGAACTTACGTGCAATCCCTTGTAATACTCCGCTTGCAAGGTCAGCAAGTCTTTCAACGCTTTCTTTTCGGTTGCCGGGAGATTGCTGTTGACTTGAATTAAGTTGTTTCCCATACTTGTTAAAATCATTATTAGACCATCTGACTAAACGTTTGGAAACTTCAAATGTACGTTCCTTCTCAAAGCGCATTTTCCGGCCTCCGCATTCAGTCCAATACTCAAAAAAGTCCTTCAACATATCATCAGGATATTTTCCTCTATACATGAGGACTTCACTTCTGAATTTGTCTTTCCTTGCAGAAAGAGAATCCTTATTCATATTCATCTTATGGCCTAATCCGGCCATGAATGCTTGTTCCAATGTTGCATCGGGATGATCCCGACACCATTGGGCTGCTAATTCTTCTGATTTCATTTGATTTATAATTTAGATAACCAATATTTCCATACTCGTGAGGCTACTTGTGCCATCATAACGGGTGGTACACTCATTCCACAGATATAATGTGGGGATTGGTTGAGGAAATGATAATCTTGTGGAAATGTGGATATATTACATACTTCTGACCGTGATAAATATATAGGCTGCTTAAAAGGAATAATTGAGTCTGCATGAGTTGTTAGGGTGTAGCTTACTTTGTTCTCATATAGATATTGTTGATTAAAAAAGCCTCGTTTTCCAGTTTGTTTCTTATAGGCCTCTGCCAAAGCAATATCTCCTGCCACTCTCTGCTCAAATAACTTTCTCATTTTTACGCCAATAGGCTTTCCCTTGTAATCCGCATATTCCCCATAATATATTTCCGATTCATTAAATTCCATGTCGATGTATGGCTCAACATTGAAGAGGTCTGAAACTTTTAGGAAATGGGCTCCCAAATCATGTCTGATACATATAAAGAATACACGTTCTCTTTTTTGAGGTACTCCCATTTTAGAAGCATCAAGAAGAAAATGCTGACAGTAATAACCAGCTTCCTCAAAGCCTTTGTATATACGTCTGACATAATCAATCGCATTCCCTAAAAGAAGTCCTTTTACATTTTCAGCAATAACGACTTTAGGTTTTAAGCGTTTGGCAAGTGCAATAAAATCAAAAAAGAGCGTGTCTAAAACTTGTGTCTTTTGACCTTCCTTGAATTTCTTTTCTTTACCCCACGCATCTTCACGTAATCCCGACATGCTAAATGTACTGCAAGGTGGTGATCCGTCCAATATATCTAAATTGTACAGTTCTTCGGGAAGATTATTCCTTTTCACTAAATCACGAATATCTTCCAAATAACTATACTGGGGATGATGGTTTGTTTCATAGCATTTCATCATTCGTGGATCAATCTCATTACAGCCAATAACATCGTAACCTGCTATTTTGTAACCCATAGTAGAGCCACCGCCACATGCAAAACAAGAAAATACCTTTCCCTTATCTTTAGTAAAAACAGCATCTTCTAAAGACCAGCGATAAGGATAGAGATGTTGTGTATGGGGGGGGGTAATTACATCTTTCATCATTCCACCTCCCATAATTCAGCTACTCTTTTGAACTCTTCATCAGCTGGAACCGGGCAATCTTTGATCCATTGCATATCTTTTACTTTCCATACGAAAGGTCTGTGTTGTCAGGAATATGCTTTTTAATATCAGGAAAAAGATTGAGCCGAAGAGATTTACTTTCCATAAGTTCATCTTTGTAATCCAACAAAAAATTATTGGCCTCCAATAAACTATGAACATCATTAACAGAATGTGGAGTGTAAACAACTCCATCGAAGTATCTGATATAATTGGGGAGCATATCAGCCAGTGCCGTATATAGAAATAATTTTCCTTTATTTCCATAGGCCAATTTTTGAACGGTTTTGATACTTTCAGCCAAATTTGCCAGTTTTTCAGGAAACAAAAGTGGTTCTCCACCAGTTATCATGATCTCTTTGTAATTAAAGTGCTCAACAACTGGTAATTTTGAAAAATCCCATGAGTTGTTGCAACACATAGGACATTTGTTCGGACATTTGGTTGTAACCAATAGACGTAACTTTTCCATTTATAATGATATTGTTTGGGTGTATTTCAATTCTCCGGTATATCCACGTGCTTTCAATTCTGCGATAAGTTCCCGTGGAGAAAATTTTGCCAATTCAGGATTGGAATATATTTTCTTCAAATTCCCCCCCCCGGAGTTTTCTTACGGTTTCTGGCATAAACATTACCGCACTCTTTACAATATGTCTGCAATCCATCTTCGGTTGAAGCATTTTTCCAAAACTCACTGACCGGAAGTTCCCGGCCACATTTGCTACATTTTTTTAATTTTTCCATTATTCCTTTTCTTTAATTCTACCATATTCACATATTAGTAAGGCATCCGAAGTTGCCAATGTAACTTTTGCATACGGGAACAGCTGTTGGGCTTTCTTCTTTAAGATGTTTTTCCATTCTGTCTTACCCAATTTGTCTGTATTTCGTAATCCTATAGTTTTTTGCCAAGTTTGTGGAGATACTGTTACTGTCGGAATCCCACAAGCTATCAATCCCATAGTCAGCTGTCCGTAACTTTCTCCAAAAACAAAAGAGGCAGAAGCACTTTGTCCGGTCATGCCATTCACTCGTTCCAAATAACAAACGCTATTTTCTTTGTATATGGAGAGAAAATCTAATAAGTCTTTGGGAGTTGGTGGCATTTTGATACACTCCAATAATTTGTTATTCTCGGTGTCGTACACTACAATACCACCGTTTTTGCCAACATCTATACCTATGATCCTTCGTTTCATAAATTATACTTTTTTGTTTATAAATCTTTTGAGCTTAATTACATCTTTCTTTCCAAGCCTTAGTGCTTCACTGGTCTTGATGTCAGAAGGTGAAGCTTTACAATTCTCGGTTATCCTTTCAAAATGTCGGATAAAGGATTTTAGGAAATAGTCGGGAATTTCAACTTTCATAATGATTGATTTATGAGAATAAGCCCGGACTCGAACCGGGAACTGTTGCAATCAGGATTTTCGTTTCTGCTTCCGTTTGTACGTATGTCAAGTGTTAATAGCATGATTACCTGACTCGTGATGCTATTCGTGCATTTTTACCACAGAAACTAAGCGTCTTCCAATTCCGCCACTTATTCGTTTGCCTCCACAATAGAGGCATTCTTATATGAACAAAAAGACTCTTTGTAGTATCTACCGCCGTGGAGCGTATGCAGCGTACTCGGCTCGACTTGCAAAGAGAAGAAAAAAGGTGAGGCATGATAGTTCCCGGATAGGCGGCCAAGCCACACCGGGAGAAGCTGATTATTAATCGGGTTAATGATTATTGTTTTAAGAATTTAGCAAAAGTCTTGATTGAGCTTTCATTATTACTTTTTAAAGAGGCCAATTCTGTATTTTTAGAAGTTAGCGTAGAAATAACAGATTTATTCTTTTCGATTTCTGTATCAATATCACTATTAAGTGTTTCCAAATCGGCTTTTGCTTGTGCAAATTGAGACAATATTGTATCTCTTCTTTGTTGAAATGTCGGCATACTATTTTGTTATTTTTAGAAATTCAGGAGCAATACCATACAAAGGGCTTGTTCCATCCCATTTGTCAATGAACTGTTTATATAATATTTCTTTTGTCAGACCTCTTGACTGAATTAGAGCCTGCTCGGTTTTTAACTGTTCCAGTTCATTGCGCTTCTTCTGTTCCTCAATTTGTTGATCCAACACGGAGATATTGGTATTCACTTCATTTCTACTATCAATTTTTTCGCGAACTTTATCGGAGAACTCCAACTGGGCAGAGAATGTGAGTAATTGCAGACCTCTTTTTTCAAACTCTTTGTCAACTATCTGTTCCAATCGTTTCTCAAACACTAATGAACCTCCATCAGCCATTAAACTGTCAGTCTTATGTTTCCGACTTTCCTCTTTTATCAAATCATATATACGTGGCTCCAAAATGTTATCTTCTAACGAAGACATGAAATCACTTCCACGGCCAATATGCTTGTTGTCAAAGACAACATCAATGGCACGGTTCTTGATAACTTTATAGCTATATGTGGGACGTGCCTTGAACTCTGTATTATCGGCTGCTTTCAGTGTGACAGCTTCGGCAAATTCTCCACGCTGATCGAATAGCGGAACTTGAAAAAGCTCTGTGCCTAATTCCCATGTAGATACCTTACCGGAAACGATTTTAAAATCTTCTTTCCCTTGTTTGCCGTAGTTCTCCATAAGGACACCGGCATAATTGGGAGCAACTCTTTCGCATGAAGCAAACAAAACAACGGCAAATAATGCCACAATCAAAAAATCAATCTTTCTTTTCATTTTCTACTTTTTTAATGATATTATAAACTATAAATGCTACAGTCAGCATGATTATTGAAATTCCAAGCCACGCATTTATGTGATTGAATACGCGGTTGCCAATGAAGAAAGCCGATACGACAAGTACCGGCTTCCAGTATTTCTTTACAGACTTCATTGTTATTGTTCGATAATGGCAATATCCGGTGCCAATTTACGAATTAACAACAATTGCTCGTCAATGGCCTTATTACGCTCTTCTTCCACTATTACTTCTGCACCGGGAGAGCAAAGGGATAATCGAATGTTACGCCCATCCACATCTGCAATGATTTCCACTTCAATTTCTTCTGCCGGGCGACCTTTGAAAATCGGAACAATAAGATTGAATGAGGCCGGAAGATTGGAGTTTTCCACTTTTGAGTCAATGCTGGCTTTGAAGTTCTTCAAGACTGTTACCAGTTCCATGTTGTATTGTGCATCCTTGAAGAAGGCACGATTCATTTTGAAGAACTTTGAAAGCTGCACCGGTTCCCATGTCTTGCTTGTGTTAATACCAAATTCAAGAAACTTGGGATAGTATTTCAACTCACCTCTTACAGTAGCTTTATTCCTACTGTAGTTTCATTGGTGACAAGTTTAAGTGTCATTTTCTCCCGATCAACAAGAATATAGCAACGTTTCTGATTGATCTGCTCTTTTTCAGAGATTCTTTTCAAGAGAAATTCATGAACACTTCCAATTGTTCCGGCTAATTCTACCTTATCAGGCTCCAGTACCGGTAACTCATTTTCTTCGTGAAGTTCAATAACTCTAAGGGTTGCTTCGGTCATACCCGGAGCAAAGTTCACTTGCATCTTTTCGTTTCCCATGCTGTTCTACAAATTTTTAGTTCTGTTTTTAAATGATTTGGCAGGTTTGAAATGTGGAGTATAATGCTCCGCTATGACAATAGTCTCGTTTTTGTGTATGTTACGAGCAACTTTTCGTTTATAGTGTTTGGGTGACAGTGTGCCAAAACCTCTGATATAAAGAGTCTTTCCATTAGCTACTGCATCCACGGTCTCTTTCAGTGCTGCCTCTATGACAGTTCGGACTTCACAAATAGCGATACCGGTTGATTCGGCTACTTGCTTGATAAGTTCTTCTTTCCTCATAGCTTATCCCTCCGTACCAGTAGATTCCATGTCCTCGAAGACTGTTTTCTGCATCTCTTGTGCTTCCATCGGACGTTCTTTAACCAAGTCACCATTACCATTGTAATATCCGGTAGTACGGGTGCTACGTTCCATGAACTTAAAGCATTCATCCGTAATTTCCTCATAACCACGCTTTATATCGGTAAGCAACGTTTTTTTACGCTCTTTTTTAGGTTTCATCTTGTCTTTGTATGCCTGCATGAAAGCTTTCTTTTCTTCTTCCAGTGCGGCCATATCAAGATCAATATTTGCCAACTCCGTTTTCCGTTCACCCATTTCTTCCTCACTGAAAGGAGAGGTATAGGTGATTCTTTCAACTGCTGCGCAATTGTCTTCCAACATTTGTCTGCGAAGCAATGGATTCTTGTCTTTAAATAGTTCTTTATCCATATCATAACGGTTTTAAGCCATATCGGGCAGAACCGACAAATGGCTGTGGGTTAGTCCTTATGTTTGCTTTGTGTATATCATCTGTACGATGATTGAATAATCGGGGTAATCCCGTTATTTTGTCATATACAACCAGTTCAGACGATACATAACAAATAAAGCCTTTCAGTCGCTCTTTCAACCATGCGTTCTGATAGGCTCTGCGTTCACGATACTCTTGGTAGCTCATTCCTTTGGGACGAGCTGTGAGAAGGGGAGTGTAATTTCTCGCCCCCCCCCCGATTTAGATTTACTCTTTCCCATCAATCAAATTTTTATATTGTTTTTCTGAAACGAACTTGTCGCAGTTCTTATACCAAGTGCCATCATTTATTTTGTATGGGTTGCTCGTTTCATCCACTTCATTCATAATACCGACTACCGCATTTTCTTTGTTGTTATCATCCCATACGATAACAACATCGCCGACAGTCGGGATATATTCAGGCTGTAACTTCTCAAAATTGAAGGAGTAATGTTTTTCTTCCTTCATGGCGGCAAGCATCTTTGCCTTTTCCTCTTCTGTAGCTTTACGGAATCCCTTCATGCCTCCGATACCAGCTTCGGGTGTGAGTTTTACAAAAACTCTGTCACCTTCATCGTTGGAAGGAACATAAGCGACAAGGCCGAAAGGTACTTTTATTGCTGGTAAAAAAGGAAGCGGCCTTTCTTCTCTAATTTCAGAGAGAATCATCATGCTGCCCCCTCCGCGATTTGGATTGATAATTACGTCACCGGGGATGAATGTCTCACCTTCAAACTCAAATTTACCCCCCCCCATAACTTTTTGGGTAGATTGCATACTTTCTTCTTTCACGATTTTTACCATGTGTCCTTCGGGCACTTCAACTGTTACTGTTCTCATTTTAATTTGATTTTAAACTGGTTATTGTATTCTATGTATTTTTTCGGGCAGGTTGTTTCTATAATTCCGTTCATTGTAGGAATACGAAACAACTTGCCGGATTTATGAAGCTCTTTTTCAAGCTGTTTTGCTTTATGTAAAGCAGCCAAAGAACGTGTTTCATTTTCGATCAGTTCTTTAGCCGCTGTGATACTGTTACTAATTTTTTCACATGAATCCATTACTTGACTTCTTCTGCGTATGGAGTATCGTCTTCCTCAAAATCGTCCGGTTTCTGACCTTGTGCCTTTTTCCAGTCTTCAAACATTTCATCATCCAACTGGCTCTCTGTTTCAAGAACTTTAATCATGGAATCTGAAATGCCGGTTTTGGGCAGGAATTTGAAAGCCCAGTTCACGATTGTTTTTCGAGCCATTTCTTCAAAGTCTGTGTCCCACGGGGATTGCTTGCCTTTCTTGACAGCCTCACTACGACTTTTTATTTCTTCAATACGTGCTTTGGGCATTGCATCGAATTTTACAACACCGGAAATCAAGACTGCAAAATAGTAGCCTCCAAGAAGATCACCACGTTCTCCGAATACATTGGGTTTGTGGATGATAGTGCCACCGGTACCTTTTGTCATGCTGAACTCGTCATTAGCATAAACCAAATCAGAATAAATATCTTTTACAACACCGGTGCGGATCAAAATATCAACTTTACCCATGTATGAAGCTTGGAACTTCACTTTGCCTTTGTACGGTACAAGATACCCCAACCTTAGTTCAGGATTGAGCGTCAGACCGGTAAGAGAAACGTTTTTGATTGCTTCGACAAGATGATCGGGATATTGCCGGGCACAGTCAATCAAATAAGGATTATTCAACATTGCCTGCATAGCGAAATTGACTTCACGGGCAAATTGCTGTTCTGTGCCACCAGCTGCTATAAATGCCTTTTTAGGGGAGATAAAACAGCTTTCCAATCCTTTCAGTTGTACTGGAAAGGCTGGTGGGGCAGAAGGAACGGGCGGTTGTGGTGTGGAAGGTGTTGGGGAGACCGGTTCTGTTTTTGTTGGTGAAGGAGCATTGTGTTGTTCCATTCCCAAGTTCCCTTGTTGGGGGGATTGATTCTCTGTTTTACTCATTGTTCTTGATTATTATAAAAGTTAAACATCTTGTTCTTTTCAAATGCAGGTGTGTCTGGTATCATTATTCTTCGTCCTTTGAATCCCGGCTGAATAAATATCTGTGCACCGTCAAAATCATTGTTTTGTGTACAGTAAACATGCTGGTCTAACAATTTCTTGAATGCCAATGCGCTTGCCCCCATTTTCACAATTCCGTCTTCCAAATGGAAAGCCCAGTTAGCTGCACTGACAAATACTGCGTCATAGGGAGCTGTCTTTTGTTGCATAACCCAGTAGAACTCCTTCCATACTCCAGTACGTTCATGTTCAAAAAACTGGTAGAAGGCTGCCGAAATACCGTAATGAAATTTGGCGATAGTCCGGTTAACTGTTTCTTCATGAAGATCATCAACCGCCAATGTTTTCCAGTCAACAATTTTTTTGGCCGTTTCCACATCAGGGCGATATTTGAACTTGCATCCTTCGTATTCAACGAAATGGCTAACTTCGGCTTTTCCCCATTTTAATATCTGCCTAATCTGTTTGGAGGTGTCCCGGCAATTATTAAGAAGCTCATAAACCATTGTTTCAACCAATTGTATATCGGTTGTGCTTGTCAATGTTTTACCGGGATTTGATTCTTTGGCCTCTATTAGTGCAATCTGATATTTTTGGGTGTCTCGTCCATACGGACAGCCAGTTTTAGGATTTATAGGTGGCTCAAATACAAGAAGATTGTTTCTCCATTTGTCAAGTGTTCCAGTATTAACAAGACTTTCCATTGCATCATGGTACAGCGAGCCTTTTTCAGAAGCTTCAATACTGATCTCGAACATTTCAGGGTGCAATGCCTTGTATCGGGCAAACTTTGGGGACACCATATAATCTTTAATCTGCGTACTACTTAGGAAATCTTTGAATCTTTCTCCACGGTGGTATTCTTCATTTGGCAGATTGTAAATTGTATCTTCTATATTACTCATATAATGAATTTGGAGTTTTACAAAAAACTCCCTACTTTCGCAAGCAAGGAGCCAATAACTAACTAAAAAACTTATTCATCACTTGTAGATAGTAATTCTTTGTAATTCTGTAATATGTATTCTTTTTCTTTATCTGTAAAAGAATAGGCTTTAGCCATAAATTTCATTGCCATATCCTCATTGTGATCGGAAAGGGGATAATAGCCAGTAGCGAATTTGTAAGTAAGCCTATTCAATCGCTCATACTTAACTTTGACCTCTTTAACCCGTCCGCTTATTTCCGAGATAATACCGGACGCTTCTTGCATCTTTTCGTCATATTCTTTTTGGTCTTTCGCTGCTTGTTCTTTCATAACCTTGTTCTGTGCGGCAAAGTTTGAAATCTTTTCGTATAGTTCACTTGAATATACAAAGCCACAGTTAACCTCAAAGTCTGGCTTGATAGAGTAATTGTATTTATCTTTCTTGACGAGATATTTGTAGTCGCTTCCGAGTTTGTTCCAATCGTATTCAACTTTGCGAAGGGTTTTCGCATTACGTAATACTTCTGCTACCGCATTCGCTTCTTCCATGTCTGTAAAAGCGTAACCTTCAAAGAATGGGATCGTGAACACTTTCAAATCAGCAGGTTCAATCTCAAACAATTCGGGAACCTCCGGCTTATCCATAATTTTGATACCTTCCTCCATCATGCGGAGTTTAATCAATTTCTGTACATCTTCCTCCGTTAACGCAAGAATCTCTTGCTCGGTCATTTCTGTAATTCCTTTCATACTTTTAGCATTTAAAATGTGTTCCCGTCCGCGTTCCGATGGATTGTTGGCCGTAGCTTTTTAGCGGTGACCGCTTCTTGCGAAGCACGGGTATATATATCATTTAAAGTATCTATTCAGTTAAGAATGTATTTATAAACGCCCTACGTTTACTTTGTCATAATATAAGTTGTTTTTGATAACTTAGTGATTCGTGTGCTGCATCTTCTTATTGGCAGTCCGTATTCACACTCTTTTCACTAATCCGCTTTGGCTACTTTGTCGGTCTATTTCGCCCTTTAGATAAGCAGTAAACCTTGTTTTAAGTCTTTATTTGTTCAGACTATACAATATGTCAAAGAACGTTTTGTTAGTTCCCGGAAAGACGGCCAAATCCGTCCGGGATTATTTTCTTTCCATGAATTTTCTCAAAGCTGATTTGGTAAAAATGAGACTCTTGCCATTTTTGGTGTGAGGAATATCATGTATTCGATTGTATAAGGTTTGCAACTTCCATCCAAGAAATACAGCTGCTTGTTTGGCATTCAAATACTCTTCGGTTTCAACAGTCGCCATTTCAGTTACAGCCTTTCTCACATCATTGCGAATAAACTTGTGCAGTTCTTCTGCAATCATTCTGGCATCTGAACGGTTCATTTCTTTATCGCTTCGATGGTTATCTGATTTTTATCTTTGTCGATGGATGTTGAATATCTTTCAACGTCTTCACGGGGATCAGTAAAAGCTAATTGATAGGCGTAGCTTCTTGCATTGACGCAATCCTTGTAAGAATCCAGCTGCATTACTTTGGAAGAACCAGCTTTAATACTTAGAATATCTTTCTTTGTTACTTTCATATTATTTTCTATTTTATACTTAAATTTTCCACAAAAAAATTTGCATAAAAGAAAGCTAACAACTACATTTGCCAATGAGATATGTAGTAAGTGGCTTTTGAAGTCGCCAGCTTTCTTGTTGTTCAAACTTACACTCTTTGTTTGTTTGACGTTGCAAATATACTTTATATTTTCAGAAGTACAATAAAATGCTTCATAAAATTTGTAGTATATCGTATGTTATAAAACATGTTTTAATATAAGTTGCTGGTTTATAAAATGTTATACAAGTGAGGCTTGCGTAAAAAGAAAGCTTTCTGAAAAAAAAGTAATGTCGTTCTATTAGTATTGTAATAATTGAAGAAGTAAAAGACGATCTCATTCGGTAAGGTGCTGGATTGCTGCATAGTTAGCCCTTAGACGGTTTCCCGTTTTTGCTATATGCAGCATAAGAAATGTCTCGTTCGTATAAGTACGCCGTTCTTAGCTGGCCGGGCATTAACAAGTTACCCGACTTCCCGGATTTTTCGCTTACTTGTAGCTGTGCAGGCATCCCGGTTTCGTTTGCCTCTCAATATCGCACGCCTTTCGCAGTATTGAGTTGTAAGAGTGTAACCCTCTGTCTCTCCGCTATGCGGCCTACCGCCGATTACACAATGTGGAGAAAAAGAAAATCCGCAAATAGGTAGCAGCTATTTACGGATTTCTATATATAAACTCCAAATAGGATGTTTAATCAATTTATGTGGTAATACTGCTACTATTACGGATGCAAATATACTACTTAATTTGTGAAGTATGCAAGAAGTTGACGATAAAAAATTGAGTGATCTCTCAAAAAGGTTTTTGCAAGCAATTTCATATTGTGGTTTGAGTGGGTATAAATTGAAGAAAGACAATATTATATCCAGTGAATCAACTCTTACCAGTATAAAAAAAGGGATTCAGTTACCAAGTAAAAAAACAATTGATGCTTTTTGTGAGAAGTATGATGTGAGCAGAGCATGGCTATATACTGGAGAAGGTTTGTTTGCAAAGACTCCATCAGGACAGATAGAACCTTCGGAGAAGGATATTAGGGATGCTCTGAAAAATGCGAGAATGCAATCAGACTCTACGATTAGTAAAGTAGCTCCTTATCTTCAAGATATTCTTGTAAAAGTAAAATATGTTCCGATAGATGCTGCGGCTTCATTTGTCGAAAGCTTATATAACACAGCTTATGAAATTGATTCTTATGGTGTCATGCCGGAAGAAGGTGAAGTGCTTGATGATTCTTATATGGTCTTTCAAGTACGTGGTGACAGCATGGAGCCAACTATACCGGACGGAGCTAAAATTCTTGCTCGCAAAATAGAAGAAGGTTTGTGGGAAAGCGCGTCAGGAGTTGTGAGTATTGTGTATGGGAAAACACTTTCAGTCAAGCGGATATTGAAAAACAGTCTTTTCTTGGATAATGTGCTGACTTTAAAGGCTGATAACCCCAAGCATGGCCAGTTAGATGTCGAGAGAAGAGAAATAAGGGGGATGTGGCAAGCATTACGCATAATAAGTCAAAAGATTATTTGATATGGAAGAAAGGGCTATTGACAGATTACGAAAATTTGCAAGGTATGCACGTGATAAGGGAGTTGTCAAAGGTGAGAACTCGTTTGAGGCTTATTGTGAATTATCAAATAGATACATTTATAATTCCATAAGGAACGGGAAGGGGGCTATTGGAACTGATATAATAGCTCGTATTGTGGATAAGTTCCCGGAATTGAATGTGAAGTGGCTTTGTACTGGCAAAGGGAATATGATTGAGACGGATATTGATGCGAATGTCAACTACAAAGCAGCTTATGAAGGTGCGATGATGCAGATAGAAGCACTGCATAAAATTATAGAAGAAAATAAGCGGAGATGATATAAATATGATACCATTAATATATTTTTA
>ERZ779890.3862-NODE-3862-length-12975-cov-3.333204_pt1 | contig 12975 bp, 8 predicted proteins | sample MGYA00511553_ERZ779890 | MGnify/ENA primary metagenome ERZ779890 (study PRJEB29588, sample SAMEA2152064) | human gut metagenome | biome: human gut; feature: human-associated habitat; material: faeces | place: Denmark | collected 2008/2010 ...
CTTTGTTAACCTTAAATCTAATACTATGAAAAACACATTGCAAAGATACGGACTTCTGATAAATCTGCAAATTATCCAACTAAAAAAGTATGTTTTATAACACTTATTAGCCGTTTATTCCTTTGCTTCTATTTTTGTTAACAAAAAGGATGCGAATGTGTCAAAAGCACATGAAGACTTTTATAATGTTATAATATTAGGCGCGGATTACGCGGAATAATGCGGATTCAATAAACTAAATCCGTGAAATCTGCGTCATCCGCGCCTAAAATAAAGCGTTAAAGAAGGTTTTGACACATTCCCCTTACCCTTTTACTTCTTGATACATAAATCTTTTAATGCTCTTCTTTGCCGTTTTCTCGAACTCCTCGAAGTGTATCTTGACTTTTGTTATCTGGCAGTAGGCCGGTAATTGCAGATTCAATTCATTCCGATTGTCCTCCATAACCTTTTCGATGTCCGATTGTTCCATACCATGGGCGAATGCATCGTCAAAATCCGGATAGATAAGAGCCACGAGCTTGTCGTTCTGCAATACGATCAGTGATTCGGACACATAGGGCATGTTGTTCAGTTTGCTTTCAATCTCCTCGGGGTAGATGTTCTGGCCACTGGCTGTGAGCAACATGTTCTTACTGCGTCCGCGGACAGTGACATATCCTTCGGTATCCATCGTTGCAAGGTCACCGGTGTGCAGCCAGCCGTTTACATCGATGATTTGGGAAGTCGCTTCGGCATTTTTGTAATAGCCCAGCATCAGATTGGCACCTTTACAGATTATTTCTCCTGCCACGTTCTGAGGGTCGGGAGAGTCTATCTTTACTTCCATGCGGGTGGTTGCCTTGCCACAAGAGGCCAGTTTCAATGTTTCCCAGCGGCTGGAACAAATGATGGGGCCGCATTCCGTCATTCCGTATGCAATGGTATAGGGGAAGCCTATCTGCTTCAGGAAGCGTTCCACTTCGGCATTGAACGGTGCTCCTCCGATGATTATTTCATCGAAATTACTGCCGAATACTTCCATTGCCTTTTTGCGCATGTCAGCCTTGATTTTATCGTTGACAATGGGCATCCGCAATAGCAGCTTGCCTATTTTATTGTCTATCCGGGGCAGGATATCCTTCTTGATAATCTTTTCTACGATAAGCGGTACACACGAAATGATCCGTGGCCTGATTTCGGAGAATGACTGTGCAATAATCTTGGGAGACGGCATACGGGTAAGGAAATACAGATGGGCGCCTGCGGAAAAACCGTATAGAAAATCGTACACCATACCAAATACATGTCCCAGAGGCAGCATGGATACAATATGGTCGCCCGGACGTACGGGGAGCATCTCATGGCAATATGCAACATTGGACCAAAGGCTGCGATAGGGGAGCATGACCCCTTTGGAATATCCCGTGGTGCCCGAAGTATAGTTGATGACAGCCAGTTCTTCGGGTGATTCCTCCTTGCGGTAGCTGATATGCTCGGGGCGGAAATTCTTGGGGAAACGTGTGCCATAGAGGACGTTGCGATGTTCGAAAGCCTCCATCAGCTGCTCGTTGCGGCAAACTACCGGAGTGAAGTCCGTCAGCAGTACGATACCCATCAGCAGGGGCATTGCCTCTTCATTGAGGTTTTCCCATGCCCGGTCGCCGACAAACAGCAGCTTGGCTTCGGAATGGTTGACGATGTTGTGGATATTGTCGGCCTTGAACTCATGCAGAATGGGAACAATGACAGCTCCATAGGTAACCGTCGCCAGAAAAGCGACTGCCCAATGTGCACTGTTACGTCCGCAAACGGCAATCTTGTCACCGGGCCTGATGCCGGCGCTTTCCAATACGATATGGAATTTGGCTATTTTCCGTGCTACATCTTTGTATTGCAGTGTAATTCCTTTGTAGTCTGTCAGGGCGTTGCGATCCCAGTTTTTAATAATGCTTTGTTCTATATAATCGATGAACCCTTGTTCTTGTTCCATTCAGCTGTTGCACACTTTAGTTAAAACTGCGCAAAGATAGGTCTTATAGTGATGCAAAGCAAATAGTTTCCACTTTTTTCTTACCCTGGAACGGATAGAAACTTATCTGTAATTCTTATTCCTTGCTATTTTCCGAAATAAGAAGCAGCTTGTCACCGGCATGAAGTTTTAATGTTCCGTTCGGAATGAGGTACTCATCGCCACGTTTTACAATCATCACCAGTGTGCCTTTGGGCAGGTTCATGTCTTTCAGGGTGTCTGCCTGCTCCAGCATTTCTTGTGTAATGGTCATGTCGTGCAAGTTGGAGTCAATCTCTTCGGGCAGTTCAACTCCGAAATCATTTCCGGTCTTTTCCAGCGGGGTGGAGAGGCCAAGCAGCCGGGCTACCCAGGAGACTGTGGTACCCTGGATGACCAGTGAGACGATGGTTATGAAAAATACGATGTTGAAGATGACATGGGCGCCGGGCACATTAGCCACCACGGGATAGGTGGCAAAGATAATGGGTACTGCGCCACGTAATCCTACCCACGATACGAATAGCCGTGACTTGAGGGTGATTCTCTTGCCAAAAGGCAGCAGGCAGAGAAAAACGCTGAGAGGACGTCCCACGACAATCATGAATACGCCGATGAGCAATGCCACGACTGCAACTTCCAGCATCTCATGGGGGTTGACAAGCAGACCGAGGCAGAGGAACATGATGATTTGGAAAAGCCAGGTCAGTCCGTCCATAAAAGTATAAATCTCTTTCCGGTGCATGATTTTGTTATTGCCTACCATCATTCCGGCGATATACACGGCCAGGTAACCGTTGCCTTTCAGCAGGTCGGTGATGGAGAAGGTGAAGAATACAAAGGACAGCAACAGGATAGGATAGAGTGCCTGGTTGTCTATATTCAGCCGGTTCAGCATAAGGATGGCCAGCTTTCCGAGGAAATAACCGGTTGCGGCACCGACAATGAACTGTATGGCAAAAGAGCCCAATATCTGGGGAACTCCCATTCCGGAGGACTGGATGAATTGAATCAGCACGATTGTCAGCATATATGCCATCGGGTCGTTGCTACCGCTCTCCAATTCGAGGGTCGGACGCAGGCGTTGTTTCAAATAAACCCCTTTGCTCCTAAGGATGGAAAAGACGGAAGCAGAGTCTGTAGACGACATCACTGCCGCCATCAGCATAGATTCGGCTACCGTAAGCGTTTCATAACCTGTAGACCACAAAAACACATAATAGATAAAACCTCCCGTTATAAGCGTCGTTAACAATACTCCCACTGTTGCAAGGACAACTCCTTCCGTGGCTATCGGCTTGATCTCGGACATTTTAGTATCCATACCACCGGAAAACAGGATGATACTCAACGCCAACATGCCTATGAACTGTGCTGCACTGGGATTGCTGAACTGAATGCCTAAGCCGTCGCTGCCGAACAGCATTCCGACACCTAAAAAGAGAAGCAAGGCGGGAAGGCCGAAACGGAAACCGGCTTTACCGGCAATAATACTGAAGAAAAAGATAATCGAAGCAACCAACAGGATTGCTTCCGGATTCTCGAAGATTTGTAATTCGTGGAACATAGGCTGATAATAACGGTTTACTCTATACTTTGTCACTTCAAAGTAAAGAAAAAATAACGATATGCACAACAGCTTAACACTTAAAAGACAAGGTTATCTACTGACTAATAAATATATTCACTATATTTGTGCTGATAAAATTAACGCTATGATTAAAACAAATCTATTCCTACTATTGTTCGTTCTCCTCGCGGGAACTTCGTGCAATAGGCAGCAACATTTCATTTCGGACGATACGTTCCGCGCCGAAGTGGAGAATGACTTCCGGGCAAAGCAGGCCGCTCTGCCGGACGGAAACCTTTTTTCAGTCTTTAACCAAAAGATGACGTCCGACGAAAAAGAGGCGCTTACTTTCTTGTATGCCTATATGCCGATCGGAGATATCACGGATTATGACGGGCAACTGTATCTCGACAATATCCGCAGTTCGTTTCGTGCACGGGTGGAAATGCCTTGGGGAGACAGCATACCGGAAGACATCTTCCGCCATTTCGTACTTCCCGTGCGGGTCAACAACGAGTGTCTCGATGATTCGCGCCGGGTATTTCACGATGAACTCAAAGACCGGGTGAAGGGCTTGTCCTTGTATGACGCCGTGCTGGAAGTGAACCATTGGTGCCACGAGAAAGTGATCTATACGCCGTCGGATGCCCGGACGAGTTCGCCTTTGGCATCCGTGAAGACCGCTTACGGGCGTTGTGGCGAAGAGTCGACGTTTACCGTAGCCGCCCTTCGTTCGGTCGGCATACCGGCCCGTCAGGTCTATACGCCGCGTTGGGCGCATACCGACGACAACCATGCTTGGGTGGAAGCTTGGGTAAACGGTAAATGGTATTTCCTCGGAGCCTGTGAACCGGAACCGGTACTTAACTTGGGGTGGTTCAACGGACCGGCTTACCGTGGTATGCTGATGCACACGAAAGTATTCGGCAAATACAACGGACCGGAAGAAGTCATGGACGTAACCGACGGTTACACCGAGATCAACGTGATCGACAATTATGCCCCGACGGCCAAAGCAACGATCACCATTGTGGATGAAAACGGCCAGCCGGCTGCCGGAGCCGATGTCGAGTTCAAAATATATAACTATGCCGAGTTCTATTCCGTAGCCAATAAGAAGGCGGATGCTGAAGGGAAGGCATTCCTTTCTGCCGGTAAAGGTGATATGCTGGTATGGGCGACTAAGGACGGCAAGTTCGGATATAGCAAGGTGTCGTTCGGAAAAGACAATAACGTGACAATCACTCTCGACAAGAAACCGGGTGACATCGAAACCGTCACGCTTGATGTCATTCCTCCGGTAGACGGTTCCATTGCCGCCTGCGTGACGGACGAACAGAAAGAGGCCAACGCCAAGCGTTTGCACGAAGAGGATGTGATCCGTAATAAATATGTGGGCACTTTTTATACGGAAGAGAAAGCGGAAGCACTTGCCAAAGAATTAGGTATCGACCCGCTGAAAACAGCCGATTTCATGATCGGCAGCCGGGGAAATTGGCGTGAGATAGAGAAGTTCCTTCGCGATGCGCCTGCCGACAAACGTCCGATGGCGATGGATTTGCTGAATGTTATCTCTGCCAAGGACTTGCGTGATACGCCGGCCTCCGTGTTAGCAGACCATCTGAACAATGCCCAGGCTGTGCAAAGTTCCCTGTTTACCGAATATATCCTCAATCCGCGTGTGGCAAACGAGTTCCTGACGCCGTACAGGAAGTTCTTTGCCGCCAACGTCGATTCGGCATTAGTGAAGAAGGCTAAAGCTGATCCGCAATTAATTGTAGACTGGGTGAAGGATAATATCAGTATCAATGACAGCCTGAATCCGCAACGCATTCCGATTATGCCGATGGGCGTATGGAAATCGCGCGTGGCCGATAAAGGTTCCCGCGATATATTTTTCGTCGCTGTATGTCGTAGCATCGGTATTCCGGCACGTATCGAACCAGTGGCAGGAAAAGTGCAATATGCGAAAGGTCTGAACTGGGTGGATGTAGACTTCGAAGCTGCCGAGCAGACGGTTGCCAAGCAAGGTAAGGTCGTCGCTTCTTACCAGCCGATCAAAGCATTGCAGGACCCGAAATATTACAGTCATTTCACGATTGCGAAAGTGTTGCCGACCGGCAAGTTGCAGACACTTAACTTCGAATCGGGCGATGTGGATATGGGGGGCGGTGATACTTGGAGTGCTCTGTTGAAAAAGCCGCTTTCTATGGATGAGGGCCATTATATGCTGGTAACCGGAACACGTATGGCAAACGGTAGCGTACTGGCCGAAATGTCTTTCTTCAACGTAGAACCAGGCAAGACGAGTGATATCAAACTGGAGATGCGTGAGAGCCAGGACGATGTACAAGTCATCGGCAACTTCAACTCCGAAAACAAATTCAAACGGGCTGATAACGGCGAGGAAACGAGTCTGTTGGCTACCACCGGCCGCGGCTATTATGTTGTCGCTGTCCTCGGAGCGCGCCAGGAGCCGACCAACCATGCCATGCGTGACATCGCTGCCGTAAAGAAGGACCTTGAAGAATGGGGTCGCGGCATGGTTTTGTTGTTCCCCGATGAAAAAGGCTTCCAGAACTTCGATCCGAAGGAGTTCGGAGAGTTGCCAACTACCATCACATACGGCATAGATATCGACAAAACAATTCAGAAGGAGATCGCCGCAGCCATGAAGTTGCAGAACGCCAACACACTGCCAATCTTCATTATTGCCGACACTTTCAACCGTGTAGTGTTCGTTTCACAAGGCTACACAATCGGCTTGGGAGATCAGTTGATGAAGGTGATACATAAGTTGTAATCCTCTTCGACGAAACATAAAAGAGGCGTAGATTAGCAGATGTCATTCAAGTCATCACTAATCTACGCCTCTTTTATGTTTTGGATATTGTAGAGGTAATTACCGGCGACGGCGTACGCTGCGGACCGGAGCGCTTTTCTGGGCTTTTGGAGCTTTGATTTTGACCTCTTTTTGTTTGCTCTCTTTTGCGGCTTCCGTCTTTCTGCCACGGGCGGAAACGGTTGCGTTTTTAGATTTCTTGCCTTTTGTATCAGCTGCCAACTGAGCTGTGTCCGGTTGCAGATAGAGAGATTTTTCGAAAGTAATCAGCTGGTTCTCGATACGTTCCTGCTCGCGTTTCATCGAATCGGGTGTCGGGCAGTAGGCTTGCAGAGGTTGGTTCATCAGGTTCTGCGTCTTGAAGATATCGCCCTGGAACATCCGGCGACGGAAATAGTCGTCGAGCGTGAAAGTCATGGCGTTGTTGATGTTGGACGTCATGATATAGGCGGTATTGATATAGGGACGCAAATTTTCATAAGGAATCCAGAACATCGGCATGGTGTTCTGTCCCATATCGTCCACGATTGTCAGAATCGGACAGATCGCCAATGTCTTGACATCGAATACGGAGTTGTTCTGGTCGAAATACCACGCTTCCTTTATGTAATAGGAGCGGACATCGCCGGAAGGAATATCGCTTTCGTTCACGACGAAACCGGCAGGTTCGTTGTCTTTGCCTGGCGTCTCTTCGTAGAAGATACGGCAACGGTCCAGCATGACTTTCAAGTCGAGCTTGCGGTTGTCGCTGAAATCCTCGTAACCGTCCAGGTATTCATAGGCGGACAACTTGCCTTCGCATACCAGCTGGAAGATGATCGAGAACAAGTTCATCTGCCCGTTCATCGGTTGGGTGGGATAATATAGAGGAGCATTCTGTTCTTTCGTAAGGTCGATCTGGCGGTAGATGACACGCATCCAGCGAGCGTTACCGATATGCTGCGTCATTCGCTCGTTCATATCCTGTGCTCGGACGGTCAGTTCGGGCATGCCGTTCTCTTTCTTCTCTTCTTCACGGGCGCCACGGCTTGCTTCGGGACCGCGACGTCTCTGCTGCTGTTGCTGTGTATTGCCGGCCTCTTCCTGTGCCTGTATGGGGAGGGAGGCGAACAGGGCGATGGCGAGGGTTGCTATGTAATATAAACGTTTCATATATCTTTATACATTACGGGACGAGCAGACCTCGTCCCTACGTTATGTTAATTGACGATTACTTCGACGGTCGGAATGATACGTTCCTTATTGTCCGGACCTAATACTTTCACATGCGTGATGTAGAAGCGTTTGCCTCTTGCCAGACGGCGGATATAATCTTTCTGACGCTGCGAGAACTGGTTGCCTTGCGTGACTTCCGGAATGATGTTGCCCATCGAATCGTAGAAAGTCAGCTCGAAACTCAACACCTTGAACGGCACGTTCAGCAGGTCGTCGTCGATAGCCGCCTGGATGCCGTCGGCTTCCACCAAATTGCGTTTGGAGAACTGACCGCCACGGAACTTGCGCATATTGCCGTTCTGGTCCTTATATTCGATAAAAGGCATCGGGTCGGGCAGGGCACGTACGCGGAAAGTCGTTTTCGCCATCTCGACGCTGCGCCCATCCGCCATTTTAGCATGGACGGAAATGATGGCGTCTGTTCCAACCGTTGTCGGACGGGCTTCCCATTGGTCGCCTTTGCGGACCAGTGTCCCGTTCGTCATCGTTGCCGTCACGTTGCCGCTGGGCACACCCGGCACGGCGATACGGATCGGGTTGGCGATTCCGGCATACAACACATTCATCAGCATCGGCGCTACCGTCGCACTCGGTTCCGTCACGAAGTATTCGCTTTCGAACTCGCGGCGCATCACGCTGCCGTCGCTACCCGGCATTTCGATATATCCTTTGACCGGATAAGTGCCCGGAGTACCGGCTACAGCCGTAAACATGCCGTTTGCATCATAAGGCAATTCCTTGCCGTTCACATAGACGGTCGGACGTTTCGTCGAGTCGACAGCCGATAAGACGATATTGGCCTTGTACTGGCTGCCGCGCATGACGATCTGGCTTTCCGGAATCACCTGTGCCGTGATCTGGTTCACACGATAGTCGCGCATGTCGACGCTGCTCAGCAGGTTGGACAACACTTCACCTTCGGCATAGCGGATATCGCTTTGCAATTTCGTCAGCAAGGTAACAGCCGCCGCCACCGGCATATTCTCGAACAAAGCCTCTTCCCAAGTGCGAGTATTGATACCGGCCTTGTGAGGCGGCGTTGTCGACAGGCTGGCTTCGATGATGCGCGTCTTGGCCGAGTCTTCCACCATCTCGCCCATCAGTGTCCGGTATTTTTCGATGCTCTGGCGCAATTTCTTGCCTTCGCCCGAAACGGGAGACAGCATCACGCGGGAAGCCGCTTCGAGGTCGTCCTTATGATCGATATTATTGACATCGGCATCCTTACCATCGGCAATCTGCGCGATACGCACTTTTAGATCCTGCACGTAATTGTACAGGCTGTCGGAAGCCTCCTTCACCTTTGTCCCCTTTTCGTACCATTCACGTACTTTTTCGGGATTTGTCTGATAATAAGCCTTCAGTTCCTCTGTAACGATCTCATTACGGGTCGAGGTATTATCGATAGAAGTACGCAAGCTGCCTTCCACCAGTTCGAAACCGTCGAGTACCTCCGACGACACGTTGAGTGCCATCATGGCGATGAACACCAGATACATCAGGTTGATCATCTTCTGACGGGGCGAATTGGGATTATTTGCTATTCCTGCCATATCCGATTACTTCATTGGGTTGTTTGTATACGGAGCCTGCTGCTGATATCCGTACGGTTGCTGATAGGCCTGCTGGTAATTCTGCTGCTGTGCCGGCTGCGGTTGCTGCTGGTAAACAGGTTGTGCGGGCTGCGCCGGTTGCTGGTATCCCATATTGACCGTCATAGCCTGCAACAGGCGGCTGTATACCTGGTTCAATTCGGCCAACTGTCGCGTCATCTTTTCCGTTTCGTTGCGGAACACGGAACTGTCGACAACGGAGCCGTCATACATTTCGCGAATGCGGCTCAAGCCACTGTTGATATGTTCGATCGATTCGATCTGCGAGCTGATGCTCTTCAACTGTATTTCGTAGATCGTGTTCAAGCCGGAGATGTTGCGGTTCAGCATTTCCATCTGCTGCACGTAACCGCGGGAATTCTGGTTGATGCCATCCGAATTATCCGTAATGCTCTTATACGAGTTCAAAAGTGTGTCGGAAACGTCGGTCAGCGAATGCGTCACCTGGCTGAAACGTTCCATATTCTCGGACATACCCGAAAGCTGTTCCAGATATTTCTGCGTCGCTTCCGTCAGTTCCGCCATCTTGGAGATCTGTTCGGCGGCGGCGCTCAGTTTCTTGATACTGTCGGAAAGGTTTTTCGTATCTTCTTCGCTCACATCCAGGCCGAGATTGCCCAGTCCGGTAGTCTGCTTGCCGCCTAAGTTGATATTCAATCCGCCAGCAACCTCGTCGTCGGTCGTATTCTCAGGCGAATTGACCAGATTGGACATAGGCGTGTTGGCGAAATCCGGACGGTCGAGCGGGTTCTTCGATTTCAAAACCGGGAACACTTCTTCCCAGTGATATTCGTTGAATGGCTTTTCAAAAGCGGAGATAAAGAATACCAATGCTTCTACCGTCATGGCCACAAACAGGATTTGGTTACCATACGGCAAGTGTAACAACTTGAACAAGGCGCCTATAATAACGATGGAGGCTCCCCAGCTATAACAGAAATTCAGTACCCGCTTGCCTTTTTCACTGGCGAGGTACATTTCTACTCTGTTTTTATATCTTCTATATTTTCCCATGATATAATGTATATTCGTTAATTAGAGAGGGCGGGCGAACTCCGCCCCTGCGTTATTTTTTACCTTTTGCTCTCGAAAAACCGATTTGTGTACGGGCGCAACGGAAACCGATGTATGAACGCGTTTCGTTCTGGTATTCGAAGGTGCGCATATCCGAACGGATAAACTGTGCCACGTCTTTCCAGGAACCGCCGCGTACGACCTTCTTCTTCATGGCATACGGGTCTTCCTTCGCGGCATTGTAGCGCAGATCCGGATTCATGTCGCTCATCTGGCTCGGTCCGGATTCGGAATAAGAAGTCGATGTCCATTCCGCCACGTTGCCGGCCATGTCATAGAGGCCGAATTCGTTCGGAGCGAAAGAGCCGACACGCGAAGTGATCAGATGACCGTCTTCCGTATAGTTGCCTTTGCCCGGTTTGAAGTTGCCCAAGAAGCAACCTTTTCCGCTCACCAGCTCGTCGCCTGCCCACGGATATTTGTTTTCGTTCTTGCCTGTACGGGCCGCATATTCCCATTCGCCTTCGGTCGGCAGGCGGAACGGTTCGAGAGCCTGTCCGCTGGGGAAGTTCAGAGATTCCTTGAACAGGTTGGTGCGCCATACGCAGAATGCTGTCGCCTGTTCCCAGGAAACGCCTACCACAGGATAATCGTCATAGCCCGGATGCGAGAAATACATACGCATATAAGGTTCGTTGTAAGCATTGTTGAAATCGTTCACCCAGCAACTTTCGTCCGGATAGATATTCACGATACGGGTGTGGAGGAAATCCCACGGCCCGCTGAGCCGTCGTGTGATGGTTTCGTTCACGATCTCGCCTTCCTCGGTGATGTAGGCCGTGTCTTTGGATATCATGATCACTTCGTCAGGGTCGACCTGGATATCGGTGTTACGCACGCGGGCTGCCGGGTCCAGGTTGTGTTTGCGAAGGGCTGCTGACGTATAGTCGTACCATTCGTAGCGATAGACCATCTGTTTCGGATCCAACGTCTTTTCGCCGGTCACCGGATTTACGGTGTAGACACTTTCGATTGCCCGTATCTCGTCTTCATTGGCACGTTTCCAAGGAATCGGGCGGCTCCAGTCCAGATGCGGAGTCACCGGTTCGCCATATTTATCTTCAGTAATCTTAAACAGGTCATTGCCGCCATAAGCCGGGTCGGCCAGACGTTCGCGGATAATGGAATCGCGCACCCAATACACGAACTGACGGTATTTGGCATTCGTCACCTCTGTCTCGTCCATCCAGAAAGCATCGAAAGAGACGCCTTTCGTTTCAGGATTGATCCCCCACAAGGAATCCTTATCTGCGGGTCCCATCTCGAATGAGCCTCTTTTGATCAGAACCATCCCGTAAGGGGCAGGTTCGTTAAACGCCACCGATCGTACCCCTGTCACTTCGCCCCCGCCACCGGAAAGGGTTTTGCCACATGAGGTAAACAGGGCTACTGCCGCAAGTACTAACAATACTTTTTTCATATACTATAATATACGTACACTTTTATGTCTATTCTTTCCTGACTTCGATTTTTTCAACTTCAACTTGTAGCTCACTACCAACTCGTGGCTTCCACTCGTGGCTTTCAAGATGGGTATGGTAGAGATCGGAAAATCATACGCATATCCTACCTGAAAACTCCCGATCTTGGCTCCTAACAACAGGATCAGCGACTCATTCACACGCCAGGAAAAACCTCCGTTAAACATCTTATTATAAAACAGCCGGGCGGTTATGTCCGCCTGGAAGCTCTGCATGTCTGTTTTCAGGAATACAGACGGCTGTAATTCATACAACGGATTTCGAAACTGAATATTGTATCCGGCTATCAAATTATATGTGCTGGCGAGATACATGGAAGAATATTCGTCCAATATGATCTCCGTCTTGTTCAAGTGCGTGACGCCCAAACCGGCATAGAGGTTCTTGCGGTGATAGTAAAGCCCGGCGTTCAAGTCGAAGCCCATTCCGCTCACCTGCGTCTTTGGAATTGCCTGGTCTTCCTGTTGGTGGAACTGGCTGGTCGGATAAAAGACCTTTTCTCCGTCAAACGACTGGTTTACCATTCCGAACTGCATTCCGATACTGAGCGTACCGCCAAACAGTTTTTGTTTATAGGCATACTGCAAATTGACATGTGTATTGACGAAAAGCCCGATTCCTTCGGTAAAGACGACCATCCCGATGCCATGATTGGTTTTCCCGATCTTCAGTGGCATATCCGCATTGATGAAAAAGGAGGTCGGCGCCCCGTCGATCCCGACATATTGCAAACGAGACAGCGCCAACATGTTCAAGTCTCCCGTAACACCCGCATACGCCGGATTATAGTAACCCAGCGCCATAAAATACTGGCTTAGCTGCGAGTCGTATTGCGCCCGCGCTCCCGTGAGGCCGGTTACCAAAAGGATAATAAGCAGGAGATATTTGTTCATATATCAAGAAACGGAATAAATCCGAATAAATTGTATAAAAAGCAAACGAGGCGGCGGGACATAGCCCTGCCACCTCGTTATTATTTCATGCCTGTACGTTTTTATCGCACATTAATATTCTTCTTCGTTGAAGAAAAAGTCTTCTTTACTTGGATAGTCGGGCCAGATATCTTCCATGCATTCATAAATCTCACCTTCGTCTTCCATTTCCTGCAAATTTTCAATCACTTCCAGTGGCGCACCAGAACGTTGTGCATAGTCAATCAGTTCATCCTTGGTTGCAGGCCAGGGTGCGTC
>ERZ779890.3868-NODE-3868-length-12959-cov-4.962957_pt1 | contig 12959 bp, 10 predicted proteins | sample MGYA00511553_ERZ779890 | MGnify/ENA primary metagenome ERZ779890 (study PRJEB29588, sample SAMEA2152064) | human gut metagenome | biome: human gut; feature: human-associated habitat; material: faeces | place: Denmark | collected 2008/2010 ...
ATACATTGAGTCCGATTCCCCCCCCCCCTCCGCCGCAGCCCGTTTGTCCGGGATATGGAGCGGATAACCTCTTCGCGTGCCTATCGAATAACCTATATCGGAGTTCCCCTTATTGTCGCAGGTTTGGTCGTGCAGGAGCGGGATCGGGGATTTCGTCATTTGAGGAACGATTATGTACCGTCTTTCCGTCTCCATTATGACGATTATCTGCAATATGCTCCCGCAGCGTTGATGCTGGGGCTGAAAATCGGAGGAGTCCGGGGGCGCAGTTCGTGGGGCCGGATGCTGGTGTCGGATGCCTTTTCCGTCGCGCTGATGGCCGGAGCGGTCAACTCTCTGAAATATACCTGCCGTATGCCCCGCCCCGACGGATCGAACAACAAGTCGTTTCCGTCGGGGCATACGGCTACGGCTTTTATGGCAGCTACGATGCTTCATAAGGAGTACGGGCCTCGCAGTCCCTGGTACAGTATCGCCGGCTATTCGATGGCTACGGTAACGGGTGTTTCGCGCATGCTCAACAATAAACATTGGTTCAGCGATGTATTAGTAGGTGCGGGGATCGGTATTCTTTCCGTAGAGCTGGGATACCTGTTCGCCGATTTGATTTTCAAGGAGAGGGGATTGACGGAATTCGAGCAGGATTTTGCTTTCGATCGGTATTGCCGGCCGTCGTTTCTCGGTATGGAAGTAAGTACGGATGTGGTGATAGGACGGTATCGTCCTGTTGCGGGAGTCGAAGGCGAGTTCAATGCAGGTGTGAACCTGGGCATCGAGGGGGCTTGGTTTATGAATCCTTATGTCGGTTTCGGAGGACGTACGGCCGTGTCGAGTGTGCCGATCAAGTTGAATGTTGCCGAATCTACGGATCGTTTGGACAGTTGGGCCGCAAGTGCCGGGGCCTATTTTTCATATCCGATTACGGCACGCTGGCGGACCGGTGGCAAGGTCTTGGCCGGGTATCAGTATTATGAATCCTTTTCCCTGAACGGATATACGCTGGGGAGTTGCGGAGGACCTGTTTTCGGAGTCGGCACGTCCATGACATTTCGCGCCAACTACAATTTCGACCTTCGATTTCAGACGACTTATTACCTGCAACCTCCGATGGTCCGCGAGAGTCGTCAGCACCTTAATACGCTGACTTTGGGTCTGTCGGCGAATATCGCTTTTTAGTACTTGTGCGGGTCCGAACCGCGATTCTTCGAAACGGATAAAATGAAAGAGGTGCGACCTTCGGCCGCACCTCTTTTCGTATAAAGGAACAGGATTACAATACACCCTGCTCGAGCATAGCCTGTGCGACTTTCATGAAGCCTGCGATGTTGGCGCCCTTCACGTAGTCGATGTGACCGTCCTTCTGCTTGCCGAACTTCACGCAAGCGTCGTGGATGCTTGCCATGATGAAGTGGAGTTTCTCGTCCACCTCTTTGCCCGACCAGGAGATGTGCATGCAGTTCTGCGTCATTTCGAGACCCGAAGTAGCTACACCGCCCGCATTGACAGCCTTGCCCGGTGCGAACAGGATACCTGCCTTCTGGAATGCGTGGATAGCTTCCGGCGTGCAACCCATGTTCGAAACCTCGGCGCAGCACCAAGTGCCGTTCTTCAGCAGTTCGGCAGCATCGTCGCCGTTCAGCTCGTTCTGGAATGCGCAGGGGAGTGCGATGTCGCACTTCACGCTCCAAGCCTTCTTGCCCGGAGTGAAGGTCGTACCTGCGAATTTCTCTGCGAACGGAGCCACGATATTGCGGTTCGAAGCGCGGAGCTCGAGCATATAGTCGATCATCTCCTCGTTCATACCGTTGGGGATCGTTACTACACCGTCGGGACCGGAGATTGCGATCACTTTGGCGCCCAGTTCGGTAGCCTTCTTCGATGCACCCCAAGCCACGTTACCGAAGCCCGAGATGGCGATCTTAGCGCCTTCCAGTTTCTTGCCGGCCAGGTGCAGCATGTGCTGTACGAAATAGAGTGCGCCGAAACCGGTAGCCTCCGGACGGAGGATCGAACCGCCCCAAGTTTCGCCCTTGCCGGTAAGAACGCCGGTGTGGTACTTGCGAGCCAGTTTCTGATACATACCGTTCAGGAAGCCGATCTCACGACCGCCTACGCCTACGTCGCCGGCGGGAACGTCGGTATCGACACCGATATTGTGCCACAATTCAAGCATGAAAGCCTGGCAGAAACGCATGATTTCAGCGTTCGACTTGCCGGTCGGATCGAAGTCCGAACCACCCTTTGCACCACCCATCGGAAGGGTCGTCAGGGCGTTCTTGAAAGTCTGCTCGAAACCGAGGAACTTCAGCATCGAAGGGTTCACGGCCTTGTGGAAACGCAGACCGCCTTTGTAAGGACCGATCGCGCTGTTGAACTGAACGCGGTAGCCCAGGTTGGTCTGAACTTCGCCTTTGTCGTCCACCCACGTTACGCGGAAGGTGAAGATACGATCCGGCTCTACGAGGCGCTCAACGATCTTGGCTTTCTCGAACTCAGGATGTTGGTTGTAAACTTCCTCGATGGACTCGAGTACTTCGCGTACGGCCTGCAGGTATTCGTTTTCACCCGGGTGCTTACGCTCCAATTCTGCCATTAAATTGTTAACATTCATAATATATTGAAATTAAGTTGTGGTTTAATGTTGATGCAAAGATAGTATTTATTCTTATAGATTGTAATTTATTTTGCACGAAAAGATTACTTTTTCGTACAAAGCGATTCCGTTTGTCCGAATAATCGAAATCGGAGAGTTTCCCGGTCCCGGATTCTTGCGTTATACTATATGGAAAAAGTTTTCGCACGGATTGGGGCCTGTGAACGGGGATTTTGGAAAAATATCGTTATCTTTGTTGGAATTAAACCTTATTTTTAAGGCAATGAGTTCAGACAAGTATGTTTTGCAGGAGGTCGTCGATGCCCGTACGGAGCGGGAGTTCCTCGATCTGCCTCGGAAAATCTATAAGGGGAATCGTAACTGGGTATGTCCCCTCGATCCTTCGATCCAGGCTGTTTTCGATCCGAAGAAAAACGAGATGTTCTCCGATGGCGAAGCCATTCGCTGGATCGCACGCGATAAAAAAGGAGAAGTGGTGGGACGTATCGCCGCTTTTTACGACCGGGAACATGCTTTCCTGGAGGAGCAGCCGACGGGAGGGTGCGGCTTTTTCGAGGCTATCAACGACCAAGAGCTGGCCGATCAGCTTTTCGATGCGGCCCGCATGTGGCTTTCCAGCCGGGGTATGGAGGCGATGGACGGTCCGATCAATTTCGGTCCCCGGGATTCCTGGTGGGGGCTGTTGGTCAGCGGGTACGAATTTCAGCCCCTCTATGAGAACACGTACAATCCGCCTTATTATAAAGAGTTGTTCGAAAATTACGGATTCCAGAACTACTTCAACCAGCATACCTATCTGCGTCGGTTGGAGGTGGGGCAGTTGAGCGATTCGGTTTACGAGCGTGTGAAGCGTCTGGAGGAGAGTCCTGGTTACTGTTTCAAGCATATCTCGAAAAAGAATCTCGAGCAGGTGGCCGAGGATTTCCGGCTGGTTTATAACAAGGCGTGGGCGCTGTTTTCGGGCGTGAAGGCGATGGACCGCGAACAGGCGTTCCGCATTATGAATACGCTGCGTCCGATTATCGACGAACGGTTGATCTATTTCGCTTACTATAACGACGAACCCATCGGCTTTTTCATCATGGTGCCCGATCTGAACCGGGTGATCGGTTCCTTCAACGGCAAGTTCGGCTGGTGGAACAAGCTGCGTCTGATGTGGGCGCTCAAGGTTGCGCATAAGGCCGACCGGATCTTCGGCCTGATTTTCGGAGTCACCCCCGAGTTCCACGGTAAGGGCATCGAGGCGGGAATCATTCGTGCCTTCGAGAAGGAGGTTCCGAAGTTGCCCTACAAATCATTGGAACTTGCGTGGATCGGCGATTTCAATCCGGTGATGATGCGCATGATGGAGAGTTACGTATGCGCCACCAAGCACAAGATGCATACGACCTACCGCTACCTGTTCGACCGCACGAAGGAGTTTCACCGCTGTCCCCGGATGGGCGTGAAGCTCCGCGAATAAGACTGATAATCAAATAACTGATAATTAAATCGATAACAGACAATGAAAACAACGGTTTTTACCAAACATCACATTGCGAACGGCGCTAAGATGGCCGAGTTCGCAGGTTACAACATGCCGATCGAATTTACGGGCATCAACGAAGAGCACCTGGCCGTGCGCAACAACGCGGGCGTATTCGACGTGAGTCACATGGGCGAGGTCTGGGTAAAAGGTCCCAAGGCCGAAGCGTTCCTGCAGCATATCACGACCAACGATGTTGCGGCGCTTTACGACGGGAAGGTGCAATATACCACCATGCCCAACGGCAAGGGAGGTATCGTGGACGACCTGCTGGTTTACCGGATCGATGCCGAAACTTATCTGCTCGTAATCAATGCGGCCAATATCGACAAGGATTGGAACCATATCGTCGAAGAGGGCAAGAAATTCGGCTTGGAGGCCGGTCATGGCAAGCAGCTCTACAACGCTTCGGACGAGATCTGCCAACTGGCGATCCAGGGTCCCAATGCGATGAAGATCGTGCAGAAGCTGTGCACCGAGCCGGTGGAGGATATGGAATACTATACGTTCAAGAAGCTGAAGGTTGCCGGTGTGGATGCGATTCTTTCGATTACGGGATACACCGGTGCGGGCGGCTGCGAGATCTATGTGGCCAACGAAGACGGTGAGAAACTCTGGAAGGCTCTCTGGCAGGAGGGGTCGAAGGAGGGGCTGAAGAACATCGGCCTCGGTGCCCGCGACACGTTGCGTCTGGAGATGGGTTTCTGCCTCTACGGTAATGATATCGACGATACGACTTCGCCCATCGAGGCGGGCCTGAACTGGCTGACCAAGTTCGTCGATGGCAAGGAGTTCATCGACCGTAAACTGATGGAAGAGCAGAAGGCCGGCGGTTTGACCCGCAAGCTGGTCGGTTTCAAGATGATCGATCGCGGTATTCCGCGTCATGGTTACCAGATCGCCTCTCCTGAGGGCGATATCATCGGCCAGGTGACTTCGGGTACGATGTCGCCCTGTCTGAAACAGGGGATCGGTATGGGTTACGTGAAGAAGGAGTTCGCCAAGGTCGGCACGCAGATCGCCATCGTGATCCGCGAGAAGCTGATGAAGGCCGAGGTCGTGAAACTTCCGTTCATTCAGCAAAAATAGTTTCCGTCCGATCGGATGATTCGGGGCGGCTCTGCAAAAGAGCCGCCCCTTTTTCGTCGTATCCGTGATTTTTGCATCCGACATCAGATCTGCGCGTCCGGTCGGAGCCGGTAACGGGTTATACTGAGAAGCAATTCCGATTTTATAAAGCCGGGAAAGGCATCGGTAAATGGGGCTCGGTTTTTCAGCCGTTCGCAGCCATCTCCCGGTCGAATATTTCGTCGAAAAGCCGCCGAAGCTCTTGGCGGTTGCGGATCAGCTCGCGCAGTCGTGCGAGGCGCAGGGCATTGTCCGATTCCGGGATCCAGAGTCGGAGATAGCCTCCTTCCGCGTATTTATGTGTCAGGTGATCGACACAGCGGCGATATTGATCCTCGCGGTCCAGCTCCGGATAGTTCGCCAGCCCGTATTGTATCGTGCGGCGGACGATGGTCGGTGGGTCGATACAACGGTCGGCTTCGGCAACGATGCGTCCGTAAATCGTGCGGGGTTCGTGGTCCGACGAGGCGCGGTGGTCTTCCACCGCCTCACGCATGACGGCGATCTGCTGCGGCGAAAACCACTGCCGCAGTTTTGTATCCGCAGCGAGGATCTCCCCCGAATGGATATGGTGCATCTCCCGTCCTTTCTCCAGTCCCACGTCGTGGTAGGCCGCAATTGCGTAAACCATCTGCCGATCGACCTGGTAATGCCGGGCCAGTGCCAGACTCTGTTCGATGACTGTCCGGGCGTGTTCGGGTCCGTGGGCACGGTCGAAATGTTCGTAACGGGGGAGGATCGCCTGTTCGATATGTTTTTTCAATGGCTCGTTCATTTTCGGGTCAGTCCTGAATGGCAACCAGCTTGCCGTTCTCGAAATAAAGATAGTTGTGCCAGCCATATACCCACTGTTCGTGGACGGTTCCGGCGACGATTGTCCGGTTATTGCGGAAGGGTTCTCCCCAGGCCAGGGTGCACATTTCCCGGCTCATGCCGAGCGTTACCTTGCCTTCGGCGATCAGGGTGCCGAGTTGTTGTCCGTATTTGCGGATACATTCCGTCCGGAAAGCCGTTTCTTCCTGTTGCCGGACTTTTTCCCGGGCTTCCTCTTCGACTCTGCGTTGCTCCTCACGGAGTTGAAGTTGCCGCTTGTCGTAAAGATCGCGGCTTTCCGTGATGAAATCGACCGTCGGGTAATCTTTGTTTCTGATTTTCGGGGGCAGCGGCAGCTTGATCGTTTCGCCGGCTTCGTTGGTCAGCAGATAAAAGGGAACCAGGACCGGTATGTTTTCCAGTTCGATGAGCGTCAACTCCTCGCACCGCCATTTGCTGCCTTTGTTTACCTGGACAATCTCGCCGGTGTTGATGTCCACGAATCCGGTTTTATCGTTTCTGGCCAGGAGGTTCTTGCCCACGAAGAGTTGTCGTGCCTTGACGAAGTAGGAACTCAGGAGCGAGAAGTAAATGTCGTAGCTCTCGTTGTCTATGCGATAGCCGAAATTCCCCTCTTTGTTCAGGTCGCTGACATCGCGGAAATACCAGAGTAGGTAGTTGTCCGCATCGCGTTCTTTCAGCAGGAAGGCGAGTTGCGAGAATCGCTCCTTGGCCCGGGTGAAGCGTCCTTCTCCCCGGTCGTTCACCGATCCTGTCATAAGGTCGATGACGGTATAATATCTGTTGGCGATTTCGGAGTAGGCGACCGAACCGGAGGCGTTGCCCAGAGAGTCGCTTCGATAGAAGCCGCCCTGTTGGGCACGGCGGTAGGGTGAATAAGAGGGATAGGCGTATTTTATGCGATTGATTTTTTGTTCCTGTTGGTCGATGGGGTAGATTAAGGAGAGGGACCGCTGTTGTAATTCTGCACTTTTTTCCGCGATTTTGTCATTCCTCCTGAAGAGGTTGATTCTTTGGCCTTTACTCGTTAATTGTCGTATGGAATCCGTGCAGGCTTGTTGGAGTTCGCATAGACTATCCAGTGTTTTTTGCGCGGCCGCAAGGAGGCGCTCGCCTTCGAGGGCTTTTTGAAGGACCGGTTGCGCGACGGGAATGAAAAAGACCTCCTGTTCGAGGTATTTTTTCAGATTATACGTTTTGTCACGCTCTGTCGGAACGATATTTTCCAGGCTGTCGAAACGCTCCGGACGAAGGACGGCTTTTTCGACGATGGCGGTCTGACGAATGGTGATTTGTCCCCGGGCGATGCAGGGAATTGTCAGGACAAGGAGTAGAAGGAGGCGTATTTTTCCCATAATGTATATATTTTCGATAATAACGTCGTTCCGAATCGCGATCTGCACCGGATTATTCCTCCGCGATGATCGCTGTTTTGGGGCGTTTTCTTGCGCTCGCTGCAACTCAAGACGGCTGCATGGTTTGTCGGAATAGGTATTCCGCTCTTCAAAGATACGTAATATATTCCCGGGATCGTATATTTTCGTGCATCTCTTTGAGTGCGCAGCACCCAAAATCTCCTCCCCGTAGGGGATTTTGGGGCAGGGGCATAGACACGGCTACGGGATGCGAATAATCGACCGCCGGATTCGATGCTGCGATCGTTAGAAATGGCACATTAAAAAGATATGATTGCCGATATTTTCATCGGACGGAGGGCGGGGAGACGCTCGGGGCGGCAGGCACGCAAAAGATCGATTTTTGCGTAAAAAATCCCGGCCAGTATGATCGGGATCGGTGTTGGGAGTATCGTTGCGTTAGATCCGTTGCGGATCGGGTTTTGCGGATGACGGTGATTTTTACCTGCCCTTACTTATGCCGCAGTCCCTCCTTTGAAAAGGAGGGACTGCCGATGGATTGTCCGTATTGACAGACATCGTATTTTCGGGGTAATATCCTATTTTGCGTATGCCACGGATCGCGTTTCGCGGATGACGGTAATTTTTACCTGACCTGGGTACGTCATTTCGTCCTGGATCTTCTTGGCGATGTCGTGCGACAGGCTTTCGGACTCCATGTCGGAGAGTTTCTCTGCACCGACGATTACGCGCAGCTCGCGGCCTGCCTGGATCGCATAGGTCTTCACTACGCCGGGGTAGGAGAGCGCGATGTCCTCCATCTCCTTCAGACGCTTGATGTAGCTTTCGACTACCTCTCGGCGGGCACCCGGACGGGCACCCGAAATGGCATCGCAGACCTGGATGATCGGGGCGATAAGCGACGACATCTCGATTTCGTCGTGGTGGGCGCCGATGGCGTTGCAAACCTCGGGCTTCTCCTTGTATTTTTCGGCGAGTTTCATACCGATGATTGCGTGCGGCAATTCGGGTTCGTCGTCGGGCACCTTGCCGATGTCGTGCAACAGACCGGCGCGGCGGGCCGTTTTGGGGTTGAGCCCCAGTTCGGCAGCCATGATGCCGGCCAGGTTGGCCGTTTCACGGGCGTGCTGCAGGAGGTTCTGTCCGTAGGAGGAGCGGTATTTCATCTTGCCGATCATGCGGATCAGCTCCGGATGCAGGCCGTGAATACCCAGGTCGATCGCGGTACGTTTGCCGACCTCGACGATCTCCTCTTCGATCTGTTTCTGTACCTTGGCGACCACCTCCTCGATACGGGCCGGGTGGATACGTCCGTCGGTGACGAGCTGGTGCAGGGCCAGGCGGGCGATTTCGCGGCGCACGGGGTCGAACCCGCTCAGGATGATCGCTTCGGGCGTGTCGTCCACGATGATTTCGATGCCTGTGGCAGCTTCCAGCGCCCGGATGTTGCGACCTTCGCGGCCGATGATGCGGCCTTTGACTTCGTCGCTTTCGATGTTGAACACCGTAACGGCGTTTTCGATGGCCGTTTCGGTCGCCACACGCTGGATCGAAGCCACGATGATTCGCTTGGCCTCCTTCGTGGCGGTCATTTTGGCCTCCTCGATCGTTTCGTTGATGTAGGCTACAGCGTCGGCTTTGGCTTCCGCTTTCATATTTTCGATCAGGATGCTCTTGGCGTCTTCGGAGCTCAGGCCCGAAATCTGCTCGAGGCGCGTGTTCTGCTCGTGCATCAGACGGTCGATCTCCTCCTTCTTGTGTTCGAGCATCTGAAGCTGCGCTTCCATCTGCTCTTTGAGGCGGGCGTTCTCCTTGACCTTGCCTTCCAGTTCGCGCTGTTGGTTTTGCAGGTTGTTTTCGATCTGCTTGGCCCGCTGTTCGCTCTGGGCGATCTTCTGATTGCGTTCGTTGACCTGGCGGTCGTGCTCGCTCTTGAGCTGGATGAACTTCTCCTTGGCCTGGAGAATCTTCTCTTTCTTTATCATTTCGCCTTCCGCTTCCGCCTCTTTCCGGGCGGCTTCACGCAGTGCCTTGATGGACTTCTTGGTAACGTATTTGGTTACCAGGATGTAAATACCCAGGCAGACTACGGCGGACAGGACGCTCGATAGTACGATTGTCATCATTGTTTTAGAGAGTTATTATTTGTTAGTTATTAGGGTTTGTACATAAAAAAACCGCATAGTATTCCTTAACTTGTTTGACGAATCTGCAAGATCAGTCAAGTGTGGGGGCTCCCGAAAATCGCAACCTTCTACCGGCAGGCCGCAGCCTGCACCCCGAGGGGTTGAAGCCTGATTTTGAAAGTGGTGAGTTGCCCCAATGTAAAAATTGTTCAGTTTCGCAAAGCTTTAAGGAATCTATGCGGGTAGATTTTTCTTAAACGTATGGTAAAGAACGATGATACTTGCGGACTTTTCTATACGGTCCCCCTCGTATCCTTCCCTGTTATTTCTTTTCGGTTTCGATTCGGTTCAGGTATTCGTCGATCTCGTCGCGCAGCGCTTCCAGCCTGCGGAGATCTTCGCTGCCCACTTCGCGGCTACGGGCCAGCGAAACGCTCGAAATCGCCAACTGCAATGCGGCCATCGCCAGGCAGTCCTGTGTCGAGAATCCTTCGTATTTGGCCTTTTCGAACCGGGTGACATAGGCGTTCACCTCGCGTTCGGCCAGGCGGTAGAGCTCCTCTTTCTCCGCCAGCGACTGTTCCTCGTTCGCTTCGTGCTTGAGCGTAAACGAGTAACTTTTACCGGCTATTTTGAGCTTTATTGCCTGTTGCTGGGCCATGTCGCTTGCTTCCCGTTAAATGAAATATCTTCGGTCGTTATCGTATGTCTTGCCTACTTGCCCGACAGCTCTTCGCCGATTCGGTCGGGTTTGTTGAGTAGGGTGATGCACTTGTCCACCTCCCGCATTAAACGGTTGACGCGTGCGATCGCTTTGCTTTGGTCGGGTGCATTTCCTGCGAGTCCCTGGCTGAGCTGTACGCGGGCGAGCTCCTTGCCGAGCTCTTTTACCTGCATTTGCAAATCGCGGTTTTCTTTACGCAGGACGTCGCGCTCCGCCGCTGTTTCCTTGCAAAGGGCCGTAAGCCGACGATGGTCGGCAATGAGCTGCCGAATCTGCGCCTCGAAATCGCTTATGACCTTTTTCTCTGCCATTTATCTGTCGCCGGAAATATTTTCCGCCTTCCCAAAGGTATATAAAAAACGTCAAACGACAAAATTTTATTTCATGATCATATCCTTTCGTGTCCCCCGTTATGGGAAGCGTAGCGGCCCAATTCCCTCCCGGGAAGGGAATTAGGGGTGAATTGCGGACACGACCGGAGGTCGTGAGTTAGCGACTGTCGGATTCGATACTGCGGCTGTCGGATAACGCTACATTGAAAGATGTGATCGATTGTCTTTTATTTCGTTTCGAGTTCGCCGTAGAGGTCGTAGTCTTCCGCTGCGGTGATCCGCACCTGATAGAAGCAACCGCGGATCAGTCTGCGGCCTGCGGCCGGAATCAGGATCTCCTGATCCACTTCGGGCGAGTCGTATTGCGACCGTCCTACGTAGAAATCCCCCTGCCGGGAGTCGATGATGACCCGCTCCAACTGACCGATACGTGCCCGGTTGTTTTCGAGCGAGATCTCATTCTGAAGCGCCATTACTCGTTCTACACGACTTTGTTTGACCTCCTCCGGAACATCGTCCGGCAGATTCCGGGCCGAATAGGTCCCCTCCTCTTCGGAATAGGGGAATACGCCCAGCCGTTCGAATCGTACCGTGCGCACGAATTCCAGAAGCTCTTCGAAGTCGGCTTCGGTTTCGCCCGGATAGCCGACCAGCAGGGTCGTGCGCAGCGCGAGATCGGGAATGGCCTGCCTCAGTTTGTCGATCAGCTCGTAAGCCTGGGCCTTGGTATGGCGTCGGTGCATGGCCGCGAGCTGGTCGTCGGAGATATGCTGGAAGGGAATGTCGAGGTATTTGCAGATTTTGGGTTCGCGGGCCATCACTTCGATCACCTCGTCGGGGAAAGCCGTGGGGTAGGCGTAGTGGAGCCGGATCCAGCGGATGCCGTCGATGCGGCACAAGGCTTCGAGCAGTTCGGCCAGGCGTCGTTTGCCGTAAAGGTCCAGGCCGTAGTAGGTCGTGTCCTGTGCGATTACGATCAGTTCGCGCACACCGCCTGCGGCCAGCTTCCGGGCCTCTTCCAGCAGGGTTTCCATCGGCACCGAAGCGTGGGGCCCCCGAATCAGGGGAATGGCGCAATAACCGCACTTCCAGTTGCAGCCTTCGGAAATTTTCAGGTAAGCGTAATGTTTCGGGGTGGTGAGCCGGCGTTCGGTCGCAAGCGCTGGCCGGGGAGTCGCCTCCAGCGCCCGAACGATGTCGTCCCAATCCTTCACGCCGAAGAACTCATCGACCTCGGGCAGCTCGGTAAAGACCTCCTCGCGGTATCTCTCGGCAAGGCAGCCGCAGCAGATTATGCCCTTCAGCTTCCTGTGCTTTTTCAGCCACGCGACGTCAAGGATATTGTCGATGGCTTCTTTTTTTGCACTCTCGATGAAGGCGCAGGTGTTTACTATGATTATGTCGGCTGAAATGTCCTCTGCGGTGATCTCGTATCCCGCGTCGGCAAGCTCCTTGAGCATGACCTCGGTGTCTATCTGGTTTTTCGGACATCCGAGGGATATGAAGCCGATCTTCGGTTTTCTCATTAATTTCTTCCTTTCGGTCTCGGGCAAAACAATACATCATAAATTATAATACTTTTGCGCGGCGGTGTCAATACGGGACGGGAAATTTGCTGACGGTTGTGTCACGGCAGATGTGAGTCCGGACAAAAAACCGCGTAAAAAGTGATTGAGCCCTGACAGAACGGAATCACCTCTGATTCAGATTCCGGGAGACTCAATCACCGTGAAGATGTACGTTTTTGAGAAATATTTCGGCGCGCTGCAGCTGTTTAACCGAGCATACGGCATCGGGGCATGGGACAGAGCTTGGATACAACATATGAGAAAGCCGCAAAAGCCCCATGCATTTGAACAATATGGCAATTATGTTTTCGGGTGCTGTGCGATAAAGTATAAAATGCAATGGGAACAGTAAGAAATGCAATTCATTTGGAAACGAAAATGTGATATCATATTACAGGAGCGAAAAGTTGGCGGTTTCTGCCTAAAAACAAATCCGCCGCAGGGGATTTGTTTGCTGATGTGACAATAAAGCTGCAGGTGAGGCGAAGGGCGTCAGGGATTTTTGAACACCGGCGCCTGATGTGCGGAGGTCGGTCACAGCATTTGTTTTTTTGTTTCAGACGGAGAGATCCCGATAATTTTCATGTATTGACGGTAGAAGGATGAATAGTCCCGGTAGCCGTATTTTTCAGCCGCCCTGTTGGCGTCGGTTCCGTTCAGTATATCGATGTGCGCGGCGTGGATCTTTTTCTGATTGATATAGTGTTGTATTCCGACTCCCATAACGTTCGA
>ERZ779890.3872-NODE-3872-length-12956-cov-3.208046_pt1 | contig 12956 bp, 6 predicted proteins | sample MGYA00511553_ERZ779890 | MGnify/ENA primary metagenome ERZ779890 (study PRJEB29588, sample SAMEA2152064) | human gut metagenome | biome: human gut; feature: human-associated habitat; material: faeces | place: Denmark | collected 2008/2010 ...
AGGGAGTAGCCGTGCTGGCTGTACACGTACATGGTGAAGCCGGAGCAGTCAAAGCCGCGGGGAGAGGCGCCGCCGTACACATAACCCGTGCCCAGGTACTGCTTGGCGGTGGCCGCGATGTCGCTGTTGGAGGAGGAAGACTCCGTCAGGTCCAGGAAGTCGCTGCGGATGTAACCCTCGGTGCCGTACTCACAGGTGACGTCGTACCAGCCGTCCACCAAGCCGTTGACCGTGACGATGGCGTCCTCCTCAATGGTGGCCAGCACAGAGCTGTCGGTAGAGGCGTCGGAGCGGACGTTCACGCCGTCGGAATTGACGCGGCCGTATGTAGTGAAGACATTGTCCTGATCTACGTTCAGGTAGTCAGCAGACACATAGCCGGTGCTGCCGTTGTAGGCGATCTTGTACCAGCCGTCCACGGAGTCGTCCAAGATCGCCACCGCCACACTCTTGTCCAGCGTGGTGACCACGGAGGCGGAGGTAGAGGGCTCGGCCCGCAGCCGCAGGGAAGAACCTGTGGTGCAGCCGGCGCCGGTGGCGATGTCCGCTGCCAGGGCGGTGGCCGCCAGCAGCATTGCGGTGAGAACGGAGAGGAACAGGACCTTGCCTGCTCTGCCTGCGAAGTGCGTCATAGGTGTACGTTCCTTTCGTCAGTCTTTTGTAGCGCGGGGGAAAAGGTCCTGTTTCTTACAGCTTGCCGGCAAGAGCACGATCCAGCCAGACGGTGGCGATGTCCATCGCCGCGTAGAGGCTGTCCTTCTCGCTCTTCTTGACCACACGGTCCCGGGACTTCAGCTCCGGGTCCGTCAGCTGCAGCTGGATGGAGACCTTGGTGGCCACCTCCATGTCCTGCTCCTTCTTGGTGTTGAGGATCTGCATCATGATGATATATTTCTCAGCCATCGTGCCGTAGTAGATCAGATTGTCCACCCGGCGAAGGGGATGGCCCTTGTATGTCAAACCTTCTGCCTTCTTGGACTTGCTCTCTGCCATGGAAACACTCCTTCAAAAGTTGTAACCGAATTGTAACAGATTTTATCCGCTTTGTCAACGTTTGGTCACAAGAAATTACAGCCAATTCCTGGGAAGAGACCTGCCTTCGGCCCCTGGACGCAAAAAAATCCCGCAGGGAAGGTCGCCGCGCCATTCGCACGGATGCCCTCTCTGCGGGGGAATGCAGAAGGAAAACGGTTACTGCCCCAAATATCTGCGGACCAGCACCTGCAGCAGCTCGTCCCGGTCGATCTTGCGGATCAGGGTCCGGGCATTGTTGTGATTGGTGATGTAGGTGGGGTCCTCGGAGAGAATATAACCCACGATCTGGTTGATGGGGTTATAGCCCTTTTCCTCCAATGCCCGATAGACGGTCGAGAGAATCTGATGGATCTCTGCGTCCTTCTCCGTGGCAATATTGAATTTCCTGGTAAAATCGTCCATACAGACACCACCTTTCCCGAAGGGAGCACCACTTCATAATACAAAACTAGTATACTCGTTTTTTGAAAAACTGTAAAGCGTTTTCCGCATGAAATTTGAAAAAATACGCCCCGTAATCGCTGGGAGGGCGCTGGACCGAAAGAACAGGGGGGTCCAGTGCAGCAGAACGGCCTTCGGCCCGCCTCACAGCGCCTCCGGGAGCGGCGTCTGCATCGGCGCTGCTGGGGGATTGGATTTGAGCCGGGCGGAACGCATCCGCCCGGCTCAAGATTTCTGTCTGCGCAATAGCACCTGGACGCGACGGCACACAAGCCCGCTGTGCAGTCCGCAGGCGGCCGCATATTACCGCAGGACGGCGTTCAGCTCTGCCTTCAGCGTCTCCAGGATGCTCTTCACATCCTCATCGGCCTCCTGAGCGGTGAGGCTGCGGTCGTCGGAGCGGAGCGTCAGGTTGAAGGCCACGCTCTTCTTGCCCTCCGGGATGCCGGAGCCGGTGTAGATGTCGAACAGGGACACATCCTTCAGCAGCCCCTTGGCGCCCCGGCGGATGCAGTCCTCCAGCGCTCCCACGGTGACGGCCCTGTCGCACACCACGGCGATGTCCCGGGTGACGGCGGGGAACTTGGGCAGGGGGACATATTCCGGGTCGGCCCCCTTGGCATTCTCCAGCTCGTCCATGGCCAGCTCTGCGCAGTAGAATTCCGCGTCTACGCCATAGTTCTTGGCCACCAGGGGATGGATCTGGCCGAACCAGCCCAGGCAGTCACTGCCGCTCCACACCTCGGCAAAGCGGCCGGGGTGGTAGGAGAGCTCCTCCGGCAGGCCGCTGCCGATGCGGAAGGTCACATCCTTCACCCGCAGTTCCTGGAGGATCGCCTCGATGGCGCCCTTCATAGCGTAGAAGTCCATGTCGCCGCCGTAGGCGCCCAGGGTCAGTGTCTTGGACTCGATGGCCAAGCCGTCCTCGCCGCCGGGCAGGTACGTCCGGCCCACCTCATAGAGCTTCACGTCCTGATTGCGGTAGTTGTAGTTCCGGGTCAGGATCTCCAGCATGGAGGGCAGGGTGGTGGTCCGCATGATGGAGGTATCCTCCCCCAGGGGGTTCAGGATCTTGAAGGAGTTCCGCCGCTGGTAATCTTCCGGCCAGCGGATCTTGTCGTACTGGGTCGGGGAGATGAAGGAGTATGTGATGATCTCATCGTACCCGAAGGCCCGGCACACGCTGGACACCCGGCGCTCCAGGATCTCGGCGGCGCCATAGCCGCCCAGGGTGGTCTGGCCCCGCATCAGGGTGGTGGGGATGTTGTTGTAGCCGTAGAACCGGGCCACTTCCTCCGCCAGATCGGCGATGCCCTCCACGTCGCCCCGCCAGGAGGGGATGGTCACGTCGGCAGGGCCGCCGGGGCAGCTGTCGTCCGCTGTGCGGATGTCCACCCGGGCCAGATACCGGTACTGCTCCGCTGCGGGGATGTCGGTGCCCAGCAGCGCGTTCACCCGCTCCGGGTCCATGCGGATAGTGTGGGGCGGGGGCACGTAGTTGAGGATGTCGATGACGCCCGCCGAAAGCCCCAGCCGGTTCTCCTTGCCGAACTTGCGCCCCGCCGAGGCGTTGAGGATCACGTTGTGGCGCGTGAGCGCGTGCGAGCGGCTGTTGCAGTAGAATTCGTAGAGCGTGCCGACCGACCCGAAATACTTGCCGAAGCGCAGGTCGACGCGCGCCGTGAGCTGTTCGCGCAGCTCCTGTGCGGTCTCTTTCTGCGTGGTGTAGGAACTCATCGAGGTGTTGGAGCGGATGTTGAGCTTGACCTTGCTCGAAAAGCCCGAGTCGAAGCCGAAGCCGAAGCCGAGCGAATGGCGGACCGAGTGGAAGAGGTCTTCGCCGGTGAAATAGGGCGTCTGGCTGAAGCCGTAGTTCACCGAGACGTTCAGGGTCGAGCGCAGCGGGTTGATCTGCTGTGAGTAGGAGACCCTGCCCCCGAGGTTGTAATTGCCCCCGACGTTGGCCTGCGTGGTGAGCTGCGCACCCTTCCGTGCCGTGTAGTCGTACTGGGGCAGGTAGGTGTCTTCGAGGAAGAGCGTGCGTCGCTGGGCGATGTAGTTGAAGGTGTAGCTGCCGTTGAGCCGCACGCTGAAGGAGAGGGCCTTTTTGACGTCGGTGAACTGGAATCCCGCCGATCCCGAGAGGTCGTTCTGCAACTTGAGGCCGGGGTTTCCGGCCTGCAACGAAAGGGGGTTGGTGGCGTTGAGCGTCGAGCGCAGCGCGTCGAGCGGGATCATCTGCGGGAAGGAGGCCAGGTTGAACGAAAAACGCTTCCGCGACTTGCCGACCGAGAGGTAGACCGTCGGGTTGAGCTGGAAGAACAGCCGCGGGAAGCGCTCCTCCTTGGGGAAGCGCTCGCTGCGGGCGATGTCGTAGAGCACTCCGCCCAGTCCGGCCATTATCCAGACGTCGCCGCTCCGGTATTGCAGGCTGGTTTGCAGGCTGTGCGTGTAGGTGTCGGTCGTGTAATGGTAGGAGTTGACCGTGTCGACGACGCCCTGCGGGTCGGAGAGGAAATCGACCGCCAGCTGTTTCGAGCGGGCGTAATCGCGGCTGAAGTTGTATGAGGCGTTGACCGAACCCTTTTTTCCCAGTTTGTAGCGGTAGCCCAGATTGGCGCCGAACGAATAGTTGCGGCTGTCGCCGTCGTTGCGCAGTTTGACCTGCAGGCCGGGTGTCGAGGCCGTCGTGTCGACCCGCCAGCCGTCCCGGTCGCCGGGTGCGTATTTGCCCGAGACGTTGAACGACAGGGTCGACCGTTCGGAAATTTTCGAGTGGAAGAAAATGCTGACATTCAATCGGATGTTGCGTCTGTCGGAGTTGCTGTTGAGGTTCGTCCGGGTCTTTTCGTCGTCGATCCGCTGCTGCGTGCGGCTGTGCCCGAGTGTGGAGCCGTCGTCGATCGAAAAGGTGGTCATGGCCCCGAAAACCTTCTTCTTCCGCTGGATGTTGACGTAGTTCGAGATCTCCGCCGAAAGCGATTTCGAGAGCGATTCGTTCCGGCTCTCCTCGCTGCGCAGGGCATAGGCTTCGGTCGGGAAATATTCGGTCTGCGAGGACCCCGTGCTGCTCTGGCGGCTGCGTCCGAACCGGACGGCGGTCGATACGTTGGTCGAGTCGCCCCGGCGCAGGGTATAGTCCGCCTGGGCGTCGGTCTGTTTCGTGGGGGTCGTCTTCGAGTCGAACGAGACGCCTTCTCCCTGCCGGATGTTGTCCTTCGAGTTGGAGGCTTCGAGACGCCAGTTGCCCCTTTCGGTGTTGCGGTAAAAGCTTCCGGCCTCGGAATGGCGGATTTCATGCCGACCCGAGTAGTCCCTTTCGAGGCTCGCGCCGAGCGTGCCCTCCAGATTCCCGCCCAGGATGTAACCGCGCTTCGACTTGGTTTCGACGTCCATCACCTTCTCTTTTTCGGCCGTGTTGTCCCCCAGGCGCTTTGCCTCGGGGCTGAAATCCTCGTAGACCCGCACGCTCCGGACGTCCGAGGCTTCGAGGTCGGTGAGTGCGTAGGAGGTTTTCGAGCCGAAGAGGTTTTTCCCGTCGATCAGCACCCGTTTGACCTCCTGCCCTTCGGCGTAAATCTTGTTGTCCTTGATCTCGACGCCCGGCAGCTGTTTCAGCAGCTCCGCGAAACGGTCGTCGGCCATGGTTTTGAACGCCCCGCGTTGTAGACCGTCGTGTCGCCCCGGAAGACCATGGCGACCTGCTGCCCGACGACCACGACCTGCGCGATCGACTGTTCGTCGACCTCCATTTTGACCTCGATCCGTCCCCGGAATCCGGTGTTTCCGTAGCGTTTTTTGAACGGCTTGTAACCCACGTAGGTGACCTCCAGGTCGACCGAGTCGCGGAAAATCCGGTCGCAGCGGTAGACGGCCATGATGCGGTAGAAATCCTCCTTGACGGTCGTTCCCCGCAGCGTGTCGGCCCTGCTGACGAGCGAGACCGTGGCGCCCAGCAGCGGGTTGTGCGTCTCCTTGTCCTCGACCGTGACGACCGTGCGCGCCGGCCGGCCGAAGTTCATGGGTTGGTAAGAGAGGGCGAAGGATTGGAGCGCATGATTCCCCGCCGGATGTGCGGAGGGCATGCCGACAAACCCGAGAAGGGCGAGAATCAGTAGTATGTAACGCGTCAAACCGGGGGGGGTGAAGGTTTATTGGCCGCAAGATAGTAATTTCCGTCCATAGTACAGCCGGTCCGCAAAAAAAGAAATTTCGGCCCGAATGGGGCGTTTCGGATCGAAACCGCAGGCGGAAATCCGGTTAAACATTGTCGCGATATGCCGCAGGATGCGTTCGGATTGTAAGTTCGGTTAAATTCATGGTTCGAAAAGATGTTCGGAATGGTGTTTTTTTCTTATCTTGCGAAACAAGATTTGTCTTGAATCAAATGAAACTGGCATGAGGAAGAGTGGATTGAACCGCCGCCCGGCGACCGCCCGGATCAGCGTTCCGGACCATGCCGACGAATTCCCGGCCCGGGTTCCCCCCCCCGCGGGAATTGCCCTACCATCTGTTGACAGTCGCGTGTTTCCCGATGCCCGACAGTTGCGCCATGCAGCTGCCGGAAGCCGTTATTGTGTCCCCTGACCGGTGAAATCCCCATTTCTCGGGGTTGCCGCCTGTTGTGCGGCACTCTATCTTTGTCCCCCGAAAACGAATGACATTCTTACTATTCACATAACCCTGTTTGCCGTGAAGAAATTTTTACTAATGCTTTTATTGGCGGGCGTCTGCATTCCGCTGGGAGTGCGGGCCCAGGCTCCGAAGAAGGTCTCCATCGAAGGGACCGTGACGGAGTACAACACGAAGGAGCCGATTGCGGGCTGCGTGGTTTCCATTCCGACGCTTGAGCTGTGGGTGGTGACCGATGCCAAAGGCCGGTTCCGGATGCCGTCGGTGACCACCGGCAGCTACACCATCGAGGCAACCTGCCTGGGTTACGAGCCGCTTTCGTACAAGGTGACGGTCAGCGCTTCGATCGGGGCGCTCTCGCTGCGTCTCAAGGAGTCGAGCCTGCAACTCAACACCGTGACCGTAACGGCCCAGCGGGGCCGCAGCATCAACTCCTCGTCGACGATCGACCGTCAGGCGATGGACCACCTGCAAGCCACCTCCGTCAAGGACGTGATGCAGTTGTTGCCGGGCGTGCTGACCGCGAATCCGGAATTGACGAACTCCACTTCGAATTTCGTCGGCATCCGTGATCTGCCTAATTCGATGACGGACGGTAAGGATGCGAACAGCATCAACTCCAGTTCGGTGGGCGTCTATGTCGATGGAGCCGTTGTGAATAATAGCGCGATGCTGATGGGTGGAAAAGCGGCCGCTTTCGGGCAGCAAACCAGCCGGGGTATCGACATGCGCACCATTTCGACCGACAATATCGAGTCGATCGAGGTCATCCGCGGCGTTGCGTCGGCCGAATACGGCAATATGAGCGCCGGAGCGGTCGTCGTCAAGACCAAGCAGGGCCGCACTCCCTATGAAATCCGGGTGAAGACCGTGCCGGATACCAAGGCCGTGTCGCTGACTAAAGGTTATGCGTTGGGGTCCGACAAGGGTTTCCTCAATGCGTCGATCGACTACGCCAATGCGATGAAGGACATCCGTACGGTGGAGGAATCTTATGACCGCGGAACGTTTTCGGTGGGTTATACCAATACCTTCAACCGTGACCGCACGCCGTTTCAGTTCAATGCGAAGGTGAGCGGTTACCTTTCGCGCGGCACTACAAAGGCTGATCCGGACAATATCTCGCAGGCTGAACGCAAGGAGTTGGACGATCGGAACCTGTCGATCAACCTTAATGGTTCGTGGCTGCTCAACAAGTCGTGGATTACGTCGTTGAAATACGTTTTCAATACATCGATGACCCGTCAGTACGCCCGTCAGCAGATGGCGCCCAGCGCCCTCGGTGTCGCCAATCCCGGAGCTTTGGAAAACGGGGAGTATCTGACTGAATTCACCCCTGACAATTACTTGAGTGATATTCGGAATTTGAGTATGGCCTATTACACCACGGCTAAAATGGTGGCTGAACTTTCGGGGCGTTACGGCAAGGTCTACAACAAGGCGATGCTCGGTGTCGAGTGGAACAATTCGGGCAACACCGGCAAAGGACAGTATTACGAAGGCGTGCGTCCCATGTCGTTCCGTCCGGAGCCGTTCAGCGACATTCCTTTCCTGAATCAGGTGGCTGTCTTCGCCGAAGAAAAAGCGACGCTGCCGATCGGAAAAACATCGCTCACGTTGCAGGCCGGCGGACGTTTTACCTATATGGCGACGGATCAGCTGAACGATAAGTGGGCCGTCGATCCGCGTTTTAACGCCAAATATACGATCATCAGCAATCGCGCGCCGAAAAAGGTCCGCGAACTGTCGCTGCGCGCCGGCTGGGGCATCCAGACCACGCTGCCGGCCCTGCGGCTGCTTTATCCTTTTCCGGTGTATATTGACCGGGTTTCGTTCAGCTGGGGCGGAACTGCCGAGACGGGGCCTGTGGCGGCATGGACTACGTTCGTGACCCCGCAGTCCGATATGATTAACCGCGATCTGAAGATGCAGTACAGCAAGAACTTCGAAGTGGGTCTCGATTTCGATATGTTCGGTGTCAAGGGAGGCATTACCTATTATAATGAAAAGATGCGTAACGGTTATACCCTTCGTATGGTTCCGCAGGTATTGTCATTCCGGGAATACGAAACCTATAAAGGGACGGAAGTTCCGGTTTATATGGATGATCCGAACAATCCGGGACAACCGGTTCTGGGCGTGGGAGGCGAGCCGCTCGACTATCGGGATGAGAAAATATTCAATACGGCATCCGTCAAGAAACCGGCCAATGACGGTAAATACGACAAGTGGGGTGTCGAGTATACGTTCGATTTCGGGCAGATTCGTCCGGTCCGGACTTCGGTCGTTGTCAACGGAGCATACATGACCATGACCCGGAAGGATAGCGAGGGTGTGTTGTTGTACGATACTTATTCCTCGGTGAAAGTGCCTATTGACGGTAAGAATATCTACAACCCGTTTCTGGGAGCCTATTATGGAGGCAAATCCGTCTCTTCCGGTTCGGTGTACACCCGGTTCAATTCCAATATTAACCTGATCACGCACATTCCGAAGTTGCGTCTGATTACAACACTGACCGTCCAGTGTGTATGGCTCAACCGGACCCGGAATCTCCAGGCAGACGGTGTTTACATCCTCGATGACGACAATAATCCCGTTTATGGCGATTTTTCGAATGGGACGAATGGCAAGATGATCTACCGGGACCCCGATTTCTATATGAACATGGATGGTCAGCTATTGCCGTTCAATCGGGACTTGTACAACGATCCTACCTATGGAGCGGCTTACCGGGAATACCTTCAGACGGGCAGTGCGACTACGACCTTTGTCGAAAATTCGTTCAAGCCTTATTTCATGGCCAACCTCCGTGTTACGAAAGAGATCGGCAGGATTGCCCAGATTTCATTCTACGCCAACAACTTTACGAACTCGCATCCTAAAATGTTGCTGAAGAGTACGGGAACTTATAAGCGCGTAAATACGGATATTTATTTCGGCGCGGAACTAAAACTTAAATTCTAAAGAGTTGCAGATGATGAAAAAGATTTTATATTATCTGGTGCCTTTGGCGACGGCCTTTCTGCTGTGCGGCTGCCTCAAGGATATGAAAGACGGCGAATTGCTTCATGGCAACAGGGAGGTGCTGATCTCCATTGATTTGCCCGGAGAGTTGGCGTCGCTCGACAAGTCGGGGTTCAAGGTGACTATGCGCAATACGAAGATCGGAAATACGTATACTTCCGAAACGGATGCGAAGGGTGAAACCCGGATCGACGCCGAATACGGAAATTACAGCGTGATTATCAGCAAAGTGGCCGATGTGGGCGGAATCAGCAAGTTCCTGCATGCCACCAGGGATTTCGTGCTGAATAAAGACGGTCAGTCGGCCGGGACGAACAATCTCGAGATTAAGGCTACGGCGCGTGGCACGATCATTCTGAAAGAGGTTTATTTTCACAAAACGAAGACTGCCGACGGGAAAGCGAATTATAACTATGACCAGTATTTCACGCTCTGCAACAATTCCGACGATGTGCAGTATCTCGACGGGGTGGGAGTCGGATTCCACACGTCGTTCAATTCGGGAAAATCGGCCGTGTACAATAAATTCTGGTTGGGAAGCACCAGCACCGAACTCCGCGATTCCATTCCGGTCAACGCTTTCGGTTTTGTTTTCCCGGGCGAAGGCCGGGAGCACCCGATACAGCCGGGCGAAGAGGTCGTGATTGCCTTGAGCGCCGTCGAACATACGGCAGACCAGACCAGCAGACCGATGAACCTTGCCGCGGATAATGTATGGGCGATGTATATCGACCGTTTTGCTGGCTCCGCGGTAAAAGCTCCGGCCGCGGGCGTTGAACGGCTGGAATGCTTCTGTGAGCTGGCATCCGGAAATTCGATCGTTCTCTCCATCAGCTCGCCGGCGATCGTTGTATATCGGCTGCCTGAAGATCCTTATGAGTACGTTAAGGACGGAGCCATCAAAGGCCGGCCCTACGGCAAGGTGATGTATCAGCCGACGAAGTATCAGAGTATGCCCTCGATAATGGTTCCCAAGGAGTGTATTCTCGATGGTGTGGAGTTCCGCAGTAACGATACGCACGTCCCGCGCCTTTGCTCCGACATCAGTCTCCAGCCTTTGTTTATCACGACGGCCTCGTACAGCGGTCAGTCCTATATCCGCAAGGTGGACGAAAGCGCTTCGGAGATCGTAGGTCGTACGGTTTATCAGGATACGAACAATTCGGCCGACGACTGGATTCCGCTCGATGAACCGACCCTTTGCACGGAGTACAAAAACCGATAAAACGAAACAGCCATGAAGAAAAAGATCTATGCGGTGCTCCTGTTGACTGCGGTATGTGCGGGGTCGGGCGTTTTCGCCCAGTCCTCCGCTCCGAAGGAGAACCTTGAAAAATATTATACCCTGGAACGGATTCGTTCGAAAAGCGGATGGCTCGTTTCGGACAATGCGGCGGGCCTGATGCTCAATCAGGCATCGCTCTCCATTGCGGAAGTGAATTATGATTTCGAGCAAGGCGGACTGCGCAACGTTACCGATGGAGCGGAAGTGAATGCGTTCGGGGTCCGGTCCGAGTCGTACCGCCGTTGGAATCGTCTTTCGTTCTACGGTAAGTTGAGTTATGATTATGCGGCTTCGAAGGACCGCAGTTGGGCGGGAAATGCCAACATCGGAGATTCTCCGATGCTGATCGGCGATTCGATTCCCGGAAATACGCGTGATGAAACCTATGCCATCGAGGCCGGGGTTGCCTACCGTATGGGGCGCTGGGTGGTTGGAGCGATGGGGAAATACGAGGATCGCAGCCTGGCAAAGCGTCGGGATTCGCGCAATAAAACCACCTCGATGTATTTGAGCGTTCAGCCGGGTGTGATGTTTACCTCGAAGGTGGTGGACGCAGGTCTTAATTTTACGTATGAACGCTCGACGGAGCAGGTCGGCTATGCGGCTTTCGGTACGAATACGACCAGCGGAATGATCTACTTCTTCGAAGGCATGTGGTTTTATACCAGCCAGCAGCTCGGGGGAAGCGAAAAATTCTATGACGTCTATTACAAAGGCTCCGAATACGGAGGCGCCGCCCAGTTGGAATTGAAATTGGGAAAGAGGGTGAAGTTTTTCAATCAGTTCTCGGCCGAATACGGCAAAATGGAGCGTTTCCGCTTCGATTTGGACCAGCATCTGGGCGACAACGATCAGTTGACCTACCGCTATCTGGGGGTGCTCAACGTTGCGGGCCGCGGGGTCGATCAGCGGCTTTCGGTCGACGCCTCGTGGGGCGACCTGCTGAAATACAACAATATTCAGGAGCTGGAACTTGATCCGGAGACCAATCAGAAACTGTACAAACAGTACGGTCGCTTCCTGAAATTCTCGCAGAAGCAGCGCAGCGTCGATGCCGATTACAAACTCTACGTCAAGCGCAACGAGTGGAGCAGTTCGTGGATCGTCGATGCGGCTTATACCTATTACAAGGCCGAATCGGAATATACGATCTCCCCGGCATGCTACGATCAGGACCTGCACTATTCGAAACTGATGCTGGGCGTGACGAAGAACTTCCGGTTCAGCGGCCGCAGCTGGCTCGACGCGACGGTGCGCGGCGGCTATACGTTCGGCGGCGGAACCGAACTGGAGAAGAGCTGCCCCGAGGGGGTGCAGATCGACAACGAGAACTATCGCGCCGACCTGCTGGCCCAGGAGTATGCCTTCCTGACCAACGACCGTCTGAACGGTGAGGCCGGCCTGCGCTATACGCACTGTTTCCCGGCGAAGAAAATGAGCCTGTACGTCGATCTGAAAGGGCGTGCGGCATGGGGGCGCAGCGGCCTGATGGACGGCAGCCGGCGCGGCGGCCTGTTCGCGGCCGTGGGTCTGAACTTCTGAACCGCGGGTCGTCATTAAAAACCCCGCAGGACGTGCAAAGTCCTGCGGGGTTTTTGTCGTCGGGGATTCATAAAAAAGGAACGGACCCCCGTTTTGAAGGGTCCGTTCCTTGGCGAGCGCAGGGCGGGTTATTTCACCAGCCGCATTTCGTCGATCAGCTTTCCGGCGCCAGCGTATTTGTCCATGATCCACAGCACGAAGCGGATGTCGACGCAGACCGTCTTGAAGTTGGTCGGGTGGAAATAGATGTCGCCCGACATCGACTCGCGGTTGCCGTCGAACGCCAGTCCGATCACGTCGCCCCGGGCGTTGAGCACAGGGCTTCCCGAATTGCCGCCCGTGATGTCGTTGTTGGTGAGGAAATTGACGTACAGCCGGCCGTTTTCGCCCCAGCGGCCCCAGTCCTTGCTGCGGATGAGCGAAGACATCCGGTCGTCGACACGGAATTCGTAGTCGTCGGGATTGTATTTTTCGAGGTAGCCGTCGATCGTCGAACGGGAGTCGTAGTGCACGGCGTCCTTGGGCGAGACCGGGCCTACGGTTCCGTAGGTGAGGCGCATTGTCGAGTTGGCGTCGGGATATTGGGGCGTGCCTTCCGATTCGCGCATCTCGTAGATGGCGTGGGTGTAGCGGAGTTCCTCTTTGTCGGCGTCGATGCCCGACGTCTCCTCGGCCTGTTTGAGTTTCTCGGCGAAACGCCGCGAGCTGACCGAATTGGCCATCGCCGCCATCGGGTCGGAGAGGATCTCCTCGGCCGTGCGGGGCTGTGCGAACCAGGCGCAGAGCTTTTCGTAGCTGGTGCAGCAGGTGTTTTCGAACGCGTAGTCGACCAGCGCCGGAACGTTGCCCTTGAAACGGTCGTAAAGCTGCGGCAGCTGCTCGCCCCACATTTCGCGGGGCACGTTGTCGATGAAACTCTCCATCATCCGTGTCAGCACCTCCTTGTCGGTGGCCAGGTCGAAGTCCTCGGCCAGACGGTCATGCCAGTTGATGG
>ERZ779890.3878-NODE-3878-length-12923-cov-8.284349_pt1 | contig 12923 bp, 9 predicted proteins | sample MGYA00511553_ERZ779890 | MGnify/ENA primary metagenome ERZ779890 (study PRJEB29588, sample SAMEA2152064) | human gut metagenome | biome: human gut; feature: human-associated habitat; material: faeces | place: Denmark | collected 2008/2010 ...
GAGCTTCTACCTCATTATCGGAAAGAGATGAAGTCGGCTCATCGAAGATCACGACTTTTGCCTGGTGGGAAACTGCTTTTGCAATTTCTGCCATCTGACGCTGTGATACCGGCATAGTGCTCATGATCCTCTTCGGATCAACATCAATCTCCAGTTTGTCGAAAAGTGCTTTTGTATCATCATACATTTTCTTTTCGTCTACCATCGGACCTTTTTTGGGATAACGTCCCAGCCAGATATTGTCCATTACGTCGCGCTTCAAAACCTGATTCAATTCCTGATGCACCATCGCAACGCCGTTTTCCATGGCGTTTTTCGCGCAGGGCGCGATCAAGAGCAAACAGGACGGAATGGCGCCCCTGTGTTCTTTGTCCGCAGCCGGGAGGCCGTGAACGGATCAGCCGCTCCAGAACGATCATATAGGCCCGCAGCCGCGCGCTTTATCCGCGGCACATACCCTGAGCAGCGCATCGGGTGACCCTGTGGTCACCGCCCCGCTTCCCCCCTGCTGCAGCTCACAGGCGTGGAACTGACCGCGCCGAAGACAAACCATATATTAGAATAATTAGGAGATAACATCCATGAACACGACTAACTACATTCAGAACCTCTTCAACAATGATCCCGTGATCCCCGAGAACATCTATGAGCCCTCCGGCGTCTGCATCGGCGACACGGTACTCGACAACACCCCCAGCGGCTTCGCCCTGTTCCAGGCCATTGGAGGCCACTACACCTCCCCTGCCCAGGCCATCGAGGAGCTGGTGGACAATGCCATCTCCTCCATCAAAGCGAACGGCGGCAGCGGCGAGGTCATCCTCCGTCTCACGGATGGCGGCGACTACGTAGACATCTCCGTCTACGACAGCGGCACCGGCATCTCGGACCTCGGCGCAGCCCTGACCATCTCCGGCCGCGGCGGAGCGCAGACGCCGCTGAATGAGCACGGCTGCGGGCTGAAGAACGCCCTTTCCTATCTCAGCGAGGAGGCCGAGCTGTGGCTCCTTGAGAGCCGCACCAAGGAGGACGCGGCGGCGGACCGATACCGCTGCGTGTCCGCGCCCTATGCCGCCATCGACCAAAGGATGCGCGCAAGGGTCCATCAGGGCAGCGGCGCCATTCTGTTTGAGACCGGCACCACTGTCCGCGTCCGCTGCAGCAAGGAGAAGCTTGAGGGCCTCAAGCCCGCAACGAAGCGCGCCAAGGCGGACTTCCGTCAGCTGTGCGGCTACCTCAAGGAGGAACTCGCCTACACCTATGCAGCCATCCTTGCGGAGGGGCGCATCACCATCGGCATCATCTGCCGCGAGCAGAACGCGCATGAGAGCTGCCATCGGCTCGAGGCGCTTGAGCCCCTCTGGGAGACAGACCCGATAGAGCTGCCGGAGACGCCGGCGGACTTCGGCGGCGGCAAGCTCACCGTCCGCTGCCGCTACGGCACCATCGAGGCGGATAAGGAGAATGCCACCTACTACAAGGGCAACATGGCCTCCTCGGGCCTTGAGATCCGCATCAACGGCCGCTGCATTGAGCGCGGCCTGTACAGCAAGGTGTTCGGAAGGGCGCTGCACCCGAGCTGCAACCGCTTCCTCGCACAGATCGACCTGCGCGGCGAGGACGGCGCCGCGTTCCCCGCAACGGAGACGACGAAGAACGCCTTTGTCGAGGGAGACGCGCGCACGCAGGCGCTTTTCCGCTGGATCCGCGCCAATGTCAGACAGCCGGAGACCTCGCGCGAGTCGCTGGAGAGCCGTCTCGTCGGCAAGCTCGCGGAGAAGAAGGCGGCGGAGAGCGATACGCTCCGCATCGGCCGCGAGGAGGGCACCTACCGCACGATCGGGCTGCAGGGGAAGATCGACCTGCTGGTGAGCAAGACCGATGGAATGACCATCTATGAGGCGAAGGCAAAGGGCACGAAGGCGGAGGACCTCTACCAGCTTCGGCTCTACGCGGACGGCTGCGCGATGGACGGCGTTCCGGCGAAGGAGAGCGTGCTCATCGGGGCGCGCCATCCGAAGGAGGTGTGCAGTCTGGCGGAGCAGCTCAACAGCCAGTGCGACCCCACGGGAGCGCCGTATCACTTCGTGCTGCGGACATGGGCGGAGGAGGGCATCAGCGCGTGATGCTCTATCCGGTGATCGATGTGAAGGCGACGGGGGAGAACATCCTCCGCCGCCGGATCGAGAAGGGCTGCACGGTTTTGGATGTGCAGCGGTATCTGAACCTCGCGTGTCCCCAGTCCGTGTATCACTGGCAGGCGGGACGGACGCTGCCGAACATCGATAACTTCTACGCGCTGAGCGTACTGCTCGGCACGACCGTCAACGACCTTGTGGTTGAACGAAATTGCTTGTAAAACAAATAGGCATTGCTGCTCTATATGCAAAAAATGTAGCTGGGAAGTTTCAGATGAAACCTCCCAGCTACATAAGGGGTATTTGGTTTTACGGTTGAGTTGCTGCGGGGCTATCCATACGATCGACTTCCTCTATCATGTGAATCGACCGCTTGCTGACATAGCCTCTTTTGACCTGATCATCCTTGTCTTTTGCTTCTACCACATAGTAGTACCGTGGAGAGTCATCAACAATGATCACCGTCTGATTCTGCTCAATATGGTAAATGACTTGAGATGTCGGAGTGATGTCTTCATACATTCTGGTCGGTCTTGCTGCTTCGCCGAGCTTTGAAATACCTGCATTCAGAATATAAGCGAGAAGAATATGAATGATCAGATACTTTAGTACAGCAGCCCAAAATGGATGATCTTCTTCGTGCTTTTTCACACTCGCCATAAACCGTTGCTCCCAGTTTCCGCTGTCTGCAACGATAGAAGATGCTTCTGCTGTAAGGAGCTGTTTTTCTTCGTCAGATAATTCCTCTGCTTCGTCCGATCCCAATTCGTATGATGTATTTATTTCAGAAATGCGGTCAAGCGCCTCAGCCCATCGGGATATGCCCTGCTCTCTGGCAAGCCATAGTTCCTCGTGCTGAAACGCCGTTGTGTCAGATAGCAATTGGGTCCAGCTTGGGATATGATCGGCTATCTTTGGACACAGATCCGTCAACAGGGCAAAATCATTCAGAAGTTGTTGCTGCTGTTGCAGCGCTTTCACAATCCCGTCAGGATACAGCTTTGGCATCAGCAGCTGCTCCTGCTGTATCATTTTGATCATGCCCGGGGGACACGATTGCGCTAACATACTTGCCTGCCGCAGCGCTGGGTTATCAAGTGCCGCTGCCATGTTTTTCGCTGCAATCAAAGCATCCTCGTGGATAAAAGACAACGGCCTTGCGAGCGCCTCAAGCTGCCGATGCAGTTTCTCCATCTGCTGCATCCAAGGGGGCATATCATAAAATGCGGACATAGTTTTTGCCATGCGCAAAAATCCTCTCTACTGCATATTTTGGACATTATACCATATATTGTGGTTATATTCAACGGTTTACCACAAATTGAGACAGGACACTTTTCACATGGAACCTGCGGCGGATCGTTCGGCCTTGCCTGCCCTTCTTCTATCTCTTTGCCTTACCGCCGGCGCGCTTGCTCAGACAGTTGGATGCCCATGCGAAGAAGTGCGGTACAGAGGCGAAGAGAAACGCATTCCCCACAAGCTCTTCGGTCAGCTCCTCGATCGTGAAGGGGCGATACCCGTACGGGTCCAGATGGTCGATCAGGGCATCGGGGTCTCCGTTTATCATGATCCGCAGGAATTTCTTCGTGTCCTTATTGACCGAAGCCAGCCGTTTCAGGTGGTCCTCTGCCTTGTCAAGCTGATGAAGCTTATAATACAGGATCGACAGCGGAAGCAGCATTTGCGTTTCCTCATAGGCGGCGTACTTCCGATGCAGCGCCAATGCGTGCAGCTCGTCCTCCGTATAGGCATAGAGATGCATCAGGAGATAGCGAATGCCGAGGTTATCCCCCTCGCACAATTCCAAAAGCTGCCGGCATTCCTCGATCGCAAGCTGCATCATGCCGCATTCGATCAACGAACCGAGGTACTCGCGGCGCACGCGCATATAAGGCCGTGTCTCCATGATCCCCCAGAACGCCCCTGCCCCTCTTTCAAAGCAGCCTTCCTCCTCCAACGGCTTAGCCGCCTTTTTGATGAGATCCTCCAGGGCGGTAAGGCGTGCCTCCGGAGCGTCCTCCGCCTCGGTCAGGATCAGCTGAAGCTGCGCGTCCACATGATCCGGCTCAAGCTCCAGCGCCTTTTTCAAGTAGTTCAGGCGCTTTTTCTTTGATGCGGCCTGCTCGGCGAGCTCCAGATAGTCATCGGCCGTTTCAATCTCTCCCATACTGCCGCCGTCCGGAGAGCCGTTGTGCTGCGACAGAAATTGCTCCGCCAGCCGGTCAAAGTCCTTCTCATCGTTCAGCTCCTCGTTGTGGAGTTCAAGAAATTTCCGAAGCTCCGCCAATACCTTTTCGTTTTCTCGGCTCATTGCTGTCCTCCCGCTTTCCGTTTTGGCTCTGGTGTAAGTTAATTGTATCATGTCGTGCGCCGCACCGCAAGCACAAGCGGATGGAAGGGGCCAAGCTCCGCCTTGACACCGAAGCATGAAAACGGTACAATGAAGCCATAAAATACTGAGAAAGCAGGCTTTTACAATGCGTGCAAGGATAAATGGGAAACAGAACTCTGCGTGGCTTACGGCGGCGCTGTGGCTCGCGCTCGCGATGCTCGGGCTGCTGCACTTCGGCGGCGTGGGGGTAAAGTGGATGACGCTGCTCGCGGGCATTGGTGTGATCGCGCTGCTTGTGCTCGGCGACCGCAAACGGATCTGGAACCTCCCTTCCCTGCTGCTGCTCGGCTATGCGGCGTTTTCGTGGGTGACGATTTTTTGGGCGATGTCCGGCAAGTTTCATCTGCGCGAGGGCTCGAAGCTCCTCATCGCGGTGTTTTTCTTCCTGCTCGTTGCCATGCATAAGAAATTTGACGGTGCGTTTGCACGGCGCGTGATGGGCGCGATCGCAGGCATTTCCGCCATCTACGCGCTTTTGAGCATAGAGGCGGTGAGCACGGGCTTGACCAAGACGCTGCTTGCGAGGCTGCCCGCATTGGATGCGGAGAAGATCGTGTTCCAAAACAGCCGTTTGAACGGCATTTTCGGCAACGCCAACATCGAAGCGTCCATCTACGCCATCGGCATTTTCTGCGCGATGCTGGTGGCCATGGTGCTGCTCGGCGGCATCAAGCGCATCGGCAGCGTGAGCGAAAAGCTGGTGCCGTTCATGGCGCTGTTCTACGTCGTGCTGGGCATCGGTGTGGTGCTGCTGAATCTTGAACGGCTGCCGGGCGTGCTTCAGTCCATCTTCGAGGGCGCGTTCAACCCGGCGGCGTTCACGGGCGGCATCATCGGCAGTCTGTTCGTGAGTATGCAGAAGGGCGTGTCGCGCGGCATCTTCTCCAACGAAGCGGGTCTGGGCACGGGTTCGATTGCCCACGCCTGCGCCGATACGCAGAAGCCCGTCACGCAGGGCATGTTCGGCATCTTCGAGGTGTTTGCGGACACGATTATCATCTGCACGCTGACGGCGCTGGTCATCCTGTGCAGCGGCACGCCGGTGACCTATGGCGTGGCAGCGGGCGCGGAGCTGACGATTTCCGGCTTCACGACGACATACGGCAGCTGGTCGTCGATTTTCACGGCGGTGGCGCTGTGCTGCTTCGCGTTCTCAACGATCATCGGCTGGGGACTGTACGGCTCGCGCTTCGTGCAGTTCCTGTTCAAGAGCAACAAGGTCGTCCGCCCGTTCCTCGTGATTTACTCGTTCGTGTCGATTCTCGGCGCAACGCTCGATTTGGGGCTGCTCTGGGATATTGCGGACACGTTCAACGGGCTGATGAGCATCCCGAACCTGATTGCGCTGCTGCTGCTGTCGGGGATGGTCGTGAAGCTCACGAAGGAGCATTTTCCGGGGAAAGGTGCAGTTCGGAAAACAGGCGAATAATGCAAAACGGTGCTTCCCGTGTGTGATGGGAAGCACCGTTATTTTCTCTGCGTTCGCATAAAGGAAGGGAGGAGAAACTCCTTCCGGAATCTCCCCTCCCACAGTGCATCGTATTACTCAACCGTCAGGTTCGCCGTCATGCCGCCCACGGTGATCACATGCTCGCCGGCATCGAGGGTCAGCGGGATGGTCACAACGCGGAAGCTGCCAGCAGACACAGCGATCATCTTCGTCGCTGCCAGTTCGCCATCCACCAGCACTTCGACATTGATATAGCCGTCAGCGCCGTTGTTTTCTGCAATGAAGTTGATTTCAAAGGTCTCGCCCGCCTTGGCCAGGTTGAGAACCTTTGTCGCCATTCTGGTGCCGGAAGACGTCTCTTCGCTGACTTCACGGACGCCCTGCGGCGCAATCAGCGTGTTGCAGGTAATGTCAGCAGGCTGGTCGTAGCGCATACCGAAGTGCGCAGGATACATCACGTCGCCGAGATTCGTGGGCAGGTCAGCAGTCGGGTTATTGCGAACCACGGCTGCCATGTACAGGCGAGTCTTGGTATCCACGCCAGTGTCAAACTGCAGCTCGCCCCAATCCAGTTCAGCATCTTCGCTCGTCCATGCCATCTCGAACACGGTCTTGCCGCTGGGGGCCTTCACACCGTAGAGCATATCCGCCAGCACGGACGGCAGCGTCTTGTGATAGAAGTTGCCCATAGAAGAACCGTGGTCGGGTGTGCAGTCATAGGTCAGGAACAGCACCGCCGCGCTGTTGCCCACCGCATAGGCATCAGGCTCGTTGGAAACGCCGCCGTCGTAGCAGAGGGCAACGGGCTTTTCAGCATCCGCAGCATCCTCAAACAGCAGTTCCGTCGCGTCGTCCATCGCGGTCACATGGGCAATAATCACGTCTGCGTCTTCCATGTTGTCCACCACCGTCGCATACGCGGCAATAGCTTCCTTATCCATGGCAACCGTGTCCTTGCTTGTCCCCGCAACATACACCTTCTGCTCCGCCTTGAGCGGCAGAAGGTTATCATTCTTCAGCAGGACGGTGGATTCGGTCTGGAGCTGAATTTCCATGGCGTTCATTTCGGCAGTGCGCGCACGATAAACGTCTTCAATCGTCGTCATGTCGAACGCCTGCGCCTTGTATTCGTCAGAGGCGCACAGTTCCAGCGCGTCTTCAAGGTTGCCGTAGGGATCTTCAAACAGACCCAGTTCAAACTTGTTGCGCAGCACACGCTTGGCGTGCTTATCAATCGTTTCCTGCGTCAGGTTGCCCAGTTCCAGCTGTTCCTTCACAGCGTTGGGCCACATGGGCTGCATCATGCCGGGATAGCGGGCGATAACCGCGTCGTAATCCACAGGCACATCGTCTTCCACCATGAAGAAGCAGCCAACCTGATCAACGTCCGCGTTGAAGATGGTCGCATACAGTTCGCCGACAGAAGCAGTGCTCAGGTCAAGTCCTTCAGGCGTCGTGCCGGAAGCAGAAGGAACCTGCATCCACATCGGCCAGTCGGTCACGACACAGCCATCATAGCCCAGCTGCTGGCGCAGCACCGCCATGGACTCGGAGTCGTAGCAGACATTGCAGTCGTTGAGGAACTTGCCGTTGTTCAGCATGATCCAGCCGGAGCCGTTGTCGATGACAGCGCTCTTCCAGCCGACCAGCCACGAATCCACCAGATTCGCGGGAGACTTCGCATTGAAGTAGTTGGAGCGGCCGCCGCGCGCCACAAAGTGCTTCGTGCAGGCATTCACGCCGTTTTCTTCATACGCCTTGGTTTCGATGCCGACCATCTTGGCGATGTAGTTCACATCGTCGCCGTACCACGAGCCGATTTCCACGCCATAGGAATGGAACGGCACATGGAAGCCGATGGCGCGCTCTTCCTTCGCGTACCGTGCAACAAGGTTGTACAGCAGTTCCGGGTCATGCGCGATGCCAACCGCGTAGTTCGGCATGTTGACCATGCCAGCCCATGTGTTGTAGCTGCGGTCGCAGGACAGCACAACCGGAATGCCCAGACGCGCCGTTTCCGCGATTTCCTGGAACGCATTGTTTTCATAAATCAGCGTTTCCGGCGTACCGTTGACGTTGTGCAGGTACGTCGTCACGTTATCGCTGATGATGGAGTGATACATCGGAACGTAGCAGCTGCCATCAGCGGCGGTATACGTAGGTTCGTTGGAATAGAGCCATTCCTCCGTGTAGGGATACATACTGGTGAACGTGCCGCCGGTAGAGGCGTGCCACAGCAGACCGATTTCCTCATCCAGCGTCATCTGGCTGAGCAGATCGTCCACGCGCGCGTCCACAGGCTGCCGCCAGTCTTCGTACACGTCCAGCGTGCCGTTGCCGTTCAAATCCTTGAACTTCAGTCCATCAACCTCGATGATGTTCTTCACATGCGCTTCCAGCGCAACCTGCCCTGTCGCTTCATCCGCCGGAACGATGACTTCGTTCACGGTATAGGGCTTGGTGAAGGTATGCGGATCAACGAATTCCCCGCCTCCACCGTTGTTAAAGTACTGCTGTTCCGCAACCGCGATCCCGCTGAGCAGCATTGCCAGCGTCATCACGAAAGACAGTGCCCTTGAGAACTTTTTCATACCGTTTTCTCCTTCCCATAGTTCTCGCAATGCACATTGCATTGCCAACCGACATAAGGCAATCGCCTTATTGATTTCATTATACCGCCGCAGCCAAAAAGAAGCTATGGAAAATTCAATCCTCATTTTTGTAAATTTCAGCACAGACTTCCGCTCCAGTTTCGGCAGGAATATACAAAGCGCATCAAAGTGCATCGAAAAGCGCCCGGCGCAGGTTTTCCCCCGCGTCGGGCGCTTTCTATTGAATTGTGGATTGGTTTCGCTTATTCCTTCTCCACCGCCATGGCGACGAGCTTCTGGCTCCGCTTCAGGAACGCCGTAATCTCGTCCGCTTCCAGCGGCTGGGCGCTCATGCGCGCCAAATCGTAAATCTGCTGGCAAAGCAGCTGCGTCGTCTCGTTCTCCGGGTCGCGCGCCGCCAGTTCCTGAATCGCCTTGTTGCGGCGGTTCAGCACAAGCGTGAAGCGGTCGGGCATGTCGAAGGACTGACCATACAGGCGGCTCATTTCCTTCATGCGGCGAATCTGCTCGTCCTCGGTGACCATCGCAGGCAGCTCCGCGTCGGACAGGCTCTGCAGGTTCACGGGCAGGTCATCCTTGCCCAGCGCCTTGCGGAACATCGCCTGAATCGTCTCCTGATTCAGCTCCTTGCCTTCTTCGGAATCTTCCAGCAGACCGGACACGTCCGCGTCCACACGCGCGAAGGTCAAGCCTTCCTCGCCGCCGGAATATTCCATGAAGGACTGGAAGTTGCCGTCGATGATGTGATCCATCACAACAACATCAATGCCGCGGTTGGTGTACAGCGCGACGCTCGCCGCCTGACGCTTCGGGTCGTTGGTGTAGTAGACCTTCTTGTCCGCCTTGTCGGCGTTGCCGGTCTTGTACTCTTCCAGCGTCAGATAGCGGCCATCGGTGGTCTTGTAGAGAATCGCCTTCTTGACCTGCTCGTAGAACTTCTGATCACGCATCGCGCCGAACTTGACGAAGGGCGCAATGTCATCCCAGTATTTCTGATACGTCTCGCGCTCGGTGTTGAACAGCCCGCAGAGCTTATCCGCCACCTTCTTGGTGATGTGCGCGGACAGCTTCTTGACCGTGCCATCATTCTGCAGGAAAGAACGGCTGACGTTCAGCGGCAGGTCGGGGCAGTCGATAACGCCCTTCAAAAGCGTCAGGAATTCCGGAATGACTTCCTTCACGTTGTCCGCCACGAACACCTGACCCGCGAACAGCTTCACCTGACCTTCGTACTTGCCGAAGTCGTTGCGGAGCTTCGGGAAATACAGGATGCCCTTGAGGTTGAAGGGGTAATCGACGTTCAGATGCACCCAGAACAGCGGATCTTCCCAGCCGAACATCTTGTGATAGAAGTCGATGTACTCCTTGTCCTCACACTCGCTCGGCTTCTTCAGCCACAGCGGTTTGGTGTCGTTAATCAGGCTCGGCTTGGGTTCATCGACGACCTTGCGCTTCTTGGGCGTGCCGTCCTCGTTGGTTTCGCCGGGGATTTCTTCCTCGCGCTCCACCGGCTTGGCGTTTGCATCCATCAGATAAATCGGATACGCCATGTAGCCGCAGTAGCGGGTCAGCACTTCGCGGACGCGGTAGAGTTCGAGGAACTCCTTCTCTTCATCGGAGATGTGGAGGATAATCGACGTGCCGTGCGCGGTGCGGTGACCTTCGCTGATGGCGAAGTCCATGCCGTCCTTGGATTCCCAATGCACCGGCTCCGCGCCCTCCTGACAGGACAGCGTTTCGATTTCGACGTTCTCAGACACCATGAACACGCTGTAGAAGCCCAGCCCGAAGTGGCCGATAATGTCGCCTTTCTTTTCGTCGCCCTCGAACTTCTTCATAAACTCGGACGCGCCGGAGAATGCGACCTGATTGATATAGCGCTTCACCTCGTCCTCGGTCATGCCGATGCCGGTGTCGCTGATGGTCAGGGTCTTGTTCTCCTTGTCCACCGTGACCATGACAGACATTTCGCTCTCGTCATCCGGATTCGTCATACGGTACTTCGTGATGGCGTCGCAGCCGTTGCTGACCACCTCGCGCAGGAAAATGTCCTTATCGGAATACAGCCAACGCTTAATGACCGGCATAATATTTTGGGCGTCAATCGACACAGAGCCCTTTTCCATTTCAATCGCCATACATCATTCCTCCTCGGAAAATAAGCGGTAATAATTGTTGCAGTCTTTCTGACCGCTGGATGTATTGTAGCACGATTTCCATCGAAATGCAAGCGAAAATTAGCACTCAACGCAAAAGAGTGCTAACAATTTTCAGATTGTTCACTTTTTTCGCCCGCGAAACCCTCCCCCATGCGCGTGAGACGCCCCCGTTCCCCTTGCAAACCCGCGCGCAATACGGTATAATAGATGAAACAACTTTTATGCCAAAGGAGCTGACGAACCCATGTCCGCGATTCATGAGCATGTCCTGCAAAACGGCATGACGCTTTTGTGCTGGCCACAGCGCCACCTGCACGGTCTGGAATTCGGGCTGTATTTGAAGGGCGGGCCGCTGTACGAAACGGAAGAGACACAGGGCATCAGCAATCTGCTGGAACACCTGTGCTTCCGCGGGCTGGGCGGACTGAACCGCGAAGGATTGCTGCGCGAGCTGAACCGCTTCGGCACGAACCTCGATGCCGCGACATATGCCGAAGGGCTGGTGTTCCGCCTGAAGTGCCTGCCGCGTTTCTTTGACGCGGCGCTGGAATACTTCCTGCGCTTTTTCGCGAATGTACCGTGGACGCCGGAGCAGATTGCCGCCGAGAAGCAAGTCGTCCTGCGCCAATTGGAAGCGGACGGCGATGGCGATCTGTTCGACCGCGCGGCGTGCGATTTCCGCAAGACTGAGAACGGCGCATTCCCCCCGCTGGGCACGCCGGAGAGCCTGATGGCGCTGACCGAAGCGGACATTCATCTTTGGCAGGAGATGATTTTCCAGCCGCAGAACGCCTGTCTGGTCATGACGGGCAATTTCTCCGACGGCATGGAGCTCGCCGCCATTGAAGCGCTGAGCGAGCTGCGCAACACGACCGCCCAGCCGCCATTCACGCAGTCGCTGCCCATCGGCTTCTGTATGCGCGACGAGCAGAGTGATTTGCTGGAAGAGGTTGAAAGCGATTTTGCGAGCGTTCAGCTGGCGTTTGACGTGGACAGCGAACAGGTCTACCCCGTCGCGGCGGAGGTTCTCAGCACCATCACCGCCGGGAACGACGACAGTATGCTCTTTCAGGCTTTGCGCGAGGAGCAGGCACTCGTTGCGGAAATTGAGTCGCAAATCAGCCGCGTCGGGCAATTCAGCCGCCTTGTCATCCGCTATGACGTGCGGTCGGAATGGCTGAAAGACACGCTGACAAAGGTCTTTGCCTATCTGCACCGGCTGACGATGTACGTCCGCCCCGCGCGATTGAATCAGTTACGGACGCAGTTTACGACGAACAACGCCATGCTGACCGATGACACCGCCGCGCTGAACGACCGTCTCGGCTGGGCGTGGATGAGCGGCGACACGGCACAGGCGGATTTGGATGCTGCCGCCGCGCAGTACAACGAGCTGACCGCCGAAGAGCTGCTGGACGCGGCGCAGACCGTTTTCCGCCCGGAAAACCTGACGATTGCCGTGCAGTACGACCCGGAGGCGGTCGGTGATTTGCGTCCGATGCTGCAAAAGCTGCGCGAAACGCTGTAAGGAGTAACCCATGCCCTCTCAAATTTACGAGATTCTCTCTCTGATGATGCGCTACTGGTTCGCCGCGCTGGGGGTGCTCATTGTCCTGCGCGCGTTCTGGTGGCTGTGGAAGGATCACCGAAGCCGCGAGAAAAAGCGGCGTTCCCTGCCGGACGCGGGCAGCATCGGGGAATTTGTGGTCGAAAGCGACTGCGCCGCACTCCCGCAGGACACGCTGCTGCCTGTCCCGGCGGACGGGACGCTGGGCAGCGTGCGGAGCTGCGATATTGTTGTCCCTGCGCGCGGCGTATCCCCCCGGCATCTGGATGTGATGTTCCGCAACGGATATGGGCTGTATATCATCCCGTGGCGCGGGTGCAGCTGCATTGTCGATGGGGAGACGGTGGCGAGCCGGAAGGATGGAATGGCGCATCCGCTGCAGCATAACAGCATTCTGGAGGTCGGACAGGCAAGATTGCGCTTGCGCGTGTTTGCGGGATTGGATGTGGAGGATGTGCGCGCCTATGCCGAACGGCGCGAGGATGGGGATGATGAGCAGGAAAATCCCCAATACCCCGATTGATGGAAATCGCGCTCAGGCCAGGCGGCAAAAAAAGGGTCAAGGGGCAATGCCCCTTGCGGAGTCCAGAGGCGGCGCCTCTGGT
>ERZ779890.3882-NODE-3882-length-12916-cov-4.338932_pt1 | contig 12916 bp, 9 predicted proteins | sample MGYA00511553_ERZ779890 | MGnify/ENA primary metagenome ERZ779890 (study PRJEB29588, sample SAMEA2152064) | human gut metagenome | biome: human gut; feature: human-associated habitat; material: faeces | place: Denmark | collected 2008/2010 ...
CCCGCCGCGCGCAGCATCGGAATATCGTTCCAGCCGTCGCCGATGCAGACGATGTTTTCCGGAAGAATATCCAGAAACTCCGCAAGCCGCCGCACGCCGCTGCCCTTGTCACTCCCGGCGGCGACAACGTCCACCAGAGCGCCGGAGGGCACGGCCTCGTACCGTCCGGGAAACTGCGCCGCGATCCACGCGCAGAGCGCGTGCGCCGTTTCGCTCTCGGCGCGGATCTCGTCCGGCGCTACAAGCACCACCTTCGTCCACGGATACAGAATATGTCCCGGATTGGCCTCCGAAACCGGCACACCCATGCGGGAAAGGTGCTTCTCGAGCGTCGCATTGCTGCCGCAGACGCGCACATCCGCGCCGCGGTGGACCTCCATGCCCGTGCCGGGAAAGGCGTCGCGCGCGGCAAGAAGGTCGCTCCGGCAGGAAAACGGCAGAAAGCTCTCGTACCAGCTCTCGCCGGATTCGCCGTCGAAGATCACGGCGCCGTTGCTGAGTACGAGCGGCGTGTTGACGGTGAATTTGTCCCGGATGGAATAATACGAGCGAACGTCCCGCCCCGTGGCGATCGTGAAAAGGCCGCCCTCGTCCATGAAATGCTGCGCCGCGCGCCGGTTTTCCTCCGGCACGGGAGCGCCGTGCTCCGGGCAGAATGTGTCATCAAAATCCGCAACGAGCAGATATCCTTCAAACTTTCCGTTTCCCATTGGTATTTCTCCCAAAACTATGTATAATGAACTTTCAGTGGCTTCTCCCCGTCTTTCCGGCAGGAGATCTTTTCCGGAGGTACGCTATGACAAAAAAAGAACAACGCATCAACCGGCTCTTTCTGTATGCCGGGATACTGACGCTTATATATTATCTCGGCCAGGGCATCACCGTGCGGTTCGGGCAGTCGCTGCTCTATCTCTGGCTGATGCTGTCGGCCGTGTGCTTTGGCCGCTTCTTTCTCTGGAAATGGGCGTGGAAACACGGAAAGAGCGCGCCGATCCCCCGGCCGTGGCTCCGGGCAGTGAACATCGTCGTGATCGCCGCCGTCGCCGTATTTCTCGCCGTAGAGTGCCTGGTATTTTCCGGCGCGTTCCAGAAGCCTCCGGAGGGGTTGGACGCCATCATCGTTCTCGGCGCGAGAGTCGATGAAAACGGTCCGAGCGGGTCGCTGCGGCAGCGCATCAGCGCCGCGCGCGTCTATCTGGAGGAAAACCCGGATACGGTATGCATCGCCTCCGGCGGGCAGGGCGAGGACGAGCCGATGAGCGAGGCGGAATGCATCCGCGATCATCTCGTCGCGGGCGGCATCGACGCAGACCGCATTCTTTTGGAGGACCGCTCCACGAGCACGGAGGAGAACATGCGCTACAGTCTCCCCATGCTGCGCTCGCCGGAGACAGACGTGGAGAGCGTCGGCATCGTCACGAACGACTTTCACGTTTTCCGCGCGCTGTGTCTGGCGCGGAAAAACGGCGGATTCACGTTTTACGGCGTCCCGGCCCGCTCCACCGTGTTCGGCTTCATCCACTACGCGATGCGAGAATTTTTCACGCTGAGCGTGTCGCTTGTCCGCGGATACATCTGATTAAACCACAAAAACGGCTCTCCGTCCATACGGCGGAGAGCCGCAGACTGTCGAAAAAGCCTCGCAGAGTTTGCGCCCGCAGGCGCAAATAAAGTTTTAACCATTTTCTCCGGCGACATGTGCGTCGGAGAAAATACTTCTCGGCTCGCAAACGTGCGAGCGTAAGCGAGTGCGCTGCGGCGAGCCGCAGCCTTTTCAAACGAGAGCCCAACGAAGTGGGTCTCGTTTGAGAGCTTGTCAAAAATACTTTTTTGACAAGCTCGCCCCCCGCTTTTCGGAACGATCCGAAGAGCGGGGGTATTTTTATTGCTCTATCAAGAGGAGAAACAACGAAAGGAGCAGGCAGAACAGCGGAACGGTCACCGCATCAACCGACCTGGTGGAGCATTCCGAAGAGCACACTCACCCGGCCCGGAAACCTGTCAAGACCGATGTACATCGGCGTGCCGCTCTGGTCGCCGTCGAAATATACGGTCAGGTAGCTGTTCGCGCCGGCAAAGTCCGTCAGCAGCTCGCCGCCGCCCGGATTGAGCTGGGCATAGTGGAACATGGCGTCGTCCGTCTGTGCGAGACGGTAGCCGGAAAAGCCCCAGTATTTTGCGAGCAGCGTGCAGAATTTATCGACGGTCATGCCGTCCGGCAGGATGTCGTCATAGTTATTGTAGGTATGGAACGTCTCCTTTCCGTTGCCCGTTTCCACCGTTACATCGCCGCCGGGGATGGGTGTGTCCGTCTCGTCCGCCTTGGCCTCCGTAGTGAGCTGCACGATCTTTCCGCTCATCGTATCGACGAAGAGGTTCATGTAATACTTCCCGTCGTCGGTCCCGCCGCGGACAATGTAGCTGTGGGGGAAAATGCGTCCGAACCAGTAATCGCTCACGCCCATGTTCGGCGCTTCGCCGAGATAGTCCGGTTCGCCGTCAAAAAAGCGGTACTCCGAAGAGAGGATGCCCATATCCTGCATTTTCGCAATTTCCTGCCGCGCGACCTTTACTGCCTGCGCGGGACTGTTGATGAGCCGTCCGGCGGCAAGGGCGCTCCCGGCAAGCACGAGCACGAGCGCCGCCGCGATCAGCACGGTGCGAAGTGTCCGCTTCGCGCGAAGGGGTTTTCCTGTATTCTTTTCCTGCATAGCCGATGTGACCTCCTTGATGATTTCGTCGTCGATCCCGCCGGCCGCTTCCATAATATCCAGCGCTTTCACAGCAATTCCTCCTTAATGAGATAGTCGCGCAGCTTTTTCCGGCTGCGGCAAAGCGAGGTATGTACCCTTCCTTCCCTGCAGCCGAGCCTTTCGGCGATCGCCGGGGCGGGAAGAGCGAGATAGTAGCGGGCGGTGAAAATGATCCGGTCGTTTCGGGAAAGCGTATGGAAAAAGGCGTTCACCGCATGAGAAAGCTCCCGTGCCTCGATGATCTGCTCCACATTGTCCCGCCCCGCGACGCACTCGGCGAGCTCGTCGAGCGCGGCGGACGCCTCACCGCCGCCGCGTTTCTGCGCGCTGTCGGCGCGAAAGCGGGAAAATGCGGCGTTCCGTACGGTACGGAACAGATACGCGCCGAGGTGCTCCGGGCGCTGCGGCGGGATGGTGTTCCAGAGTGCGAGATAAGCGTCCTGCACGATCTCCTCGGCGTCCTCCGCCGCGGGGAGAAACCGGCGTGCAAGGTCTTCGCACGCGCCGCCGTATTTCCGCTCCGTTTCGGCGATCGCCTGCTCGTCGCGCCGCCAGTACAGGTCTACGATGAAGCTGTCCTCCATGATCTTTCCTCTTTCTTACGGGGCTGCCCCTTGAGTACTCACCCTTATAGACGCAATTCGGGGCAAAAAGCTTACAAAGAATATGGGAAAAAATGAAAAACCGCTCTCCGAATGAGGCCGGAGAGCGGCATTTGTTCTATTTTACCGGCTGTACATGGCCGTCATGGCGGCGATGTGGTCGGCGAGCTCGTCGGTGAGCGCGCCGGGCAGCATGCGCCAGCACCAGTTGCCGTGGCCGAGGACGCCGGGGACGTTCATGCGCGACTCGCCGCCGAGGGCAAGCCAGTCCTGCATCTGCGCGACGAAGAGATCAGCCACCGAGCTCATGCCGCCGCGGATGATGCCGTTTACATACCCTTCCTCATCGTTCAAGCCGAGATACTGCTTGGCGTAAGCCACATCGTCGCCCTTCGCGTCACCCAGCCACTGGGCGAGCGTGGCGTTGTCGTGCGTGCCGGTGTAGCAAATGCAATTTGTCGGGTAGCGGTGCGGCAGATAGTCGCTCGGCTCGCGGGAATCAAAGGCGAACTGCAGCACCTTCATGCCGGGGAAGCCCGAATACTCGCGCAGGGCGATGACCTCCGGGGTCATAAAGCCGAGATCCTCGGCGATGATGTCGAGACCGGGGAGCGCCGTCTTGATCGCATCGATAAAGCTCTCGCCGGGGCCCTTGCGCCAATGGCCGCTGCGCGCGGTCGTCTCGCCATAGGGCACGGCCCAATAGCTCTCCAGACCGCGGAAATGGTCGATGCGGACGGTATCGTAGAGCTTGCCCGCAGCGCCGAGACGCCGGATCCACCAGCGGTAGCCGTCGCGGCGCATACGGTCCCAGTCATAGAGCGGGTTGCCCCAGAGCTGACCGTCGGCGGTGAAGTAATCGGGCGGGACGCCCGCGACCTCCGTCGGGCGGCACTGATCGTCGAGCTGGAAGTACTCGCCCTCCGCCCACACGTCGGCGCTGTCGAGCGGGACATAGATCGGCACGTCGCCGATGATCCGGATGCCCTGCTCGCGGATATACGCGCGCAGCGCGTTCCACTGGCGGAAGAACAGATACTGCGTGAAAATACAGAAGCGGATATCCTTCGCGAGAAGCTCCTCATACCGGCGCAGCACTTCCTCGCTGCGGCGAAGACGGAGATCCTCGTCCTCCCATTCGATCCAGGGGCGCATGCCGAAATGACGCTTTGCCGCGGTATAGAGCGCATAGCTGCGCAGCCAACTCTCGTTTTCACGATAGAAAGCGTCTACGTTCTCACGCTCTTTGTCCCAGCCGCGCTCACAGGCGCGGCGGAGAAGATCGAACCGTCCGGCGTAGAGCGCGCCGTAATCCGTCTGCGCCGGGTCGCTGCCGAAGGAAACGGCATCGACTTCCTCGCGCGTGAGGAGACCGTCGGTAATAAGCTGCTCAAGGTCGATGAGATACGGGTTCCCGGCAAAGGCCGAGTCGGTCTGGTACGGTGAGTCGCCGTAGCCGGTCGGGCCGAGCGGCAGGATCTGCCAGTATTTCTGTCCGGCTTTCCGGAGGAAATCGGCAAACTCTCTCGCCTCTCTGCCCAGCGTTCCGACGCCGTGCGGCGACGGGAGCGATGTGATATGCAGAATAATTCCGCTTGCTCGCATGGCAAACGCCTCTTTCGTCTGTTAGAATTTGCGGATGCTGTTAATTTTTACGGATGCTGTCCGTCTTTTCGAGCGTGTACGGCGCGAGGACATGCTGCGCGCCCGAGCCGTTTTCGATCATGTCGAGCAGCACGGCGTAGCTCTTTTCCGCCATGAACGCGATCTGCTGCGTAACGGTGGAGAGCCTCGGCTCGTAGTACCGGCAGATGGGCAGGCCGTCGAAGCCGATGAGGGAAATGTCCTCCGGGATACGCTTTCCGGCATCGCGGACGGCGCGGGCCGCGCCGATGGCCATGACGTCTGCCATGGCGAACACCGCCGTGATCTCCGATGTTTCGCGCAGGAGCTCCGCCATGGCCGTATAGCCCTCGTCGAAGCTGTAGTGTGCGGTCTTATAATACCGGTCCGCGTCAAACGTCATGCCGCGCTCCGTGAGTGCGCACAGCACGCCCGCATAGCGCAGACGGCCCGTATCGGAGTATTCACGCTCGCCGCCGATGACGGCGATCTTTTCCGTATGGGGGATGCCGGACGGGTTTTTCAACGGCGGCAAAATGACCATCAAGGCGCACAAGGGCGAGCCGCAGGGCTTCACCGGCAACTACGACAACGAATACCAGTCCTACAACGGTTATTTCTGCCAGAAATGGGTCAACGAACAGTCGAAGATGACGCTCAACTCAAGCGGAAACTACTCCGTCAGCACCTACATGAGCTACGTCTTCCCCTACATGCGCATCGCCGAGCTATACTTAAGCTACGCCGAAGCCGACTTCGAGTACGACGGCACGTTGAGCGACTACGGCTACGAGTGCCTGAACAAGATCCGCTCGCGCTGCGGCCTTCCGACGTTCCAGGAGTCGTGGAGCAGGGCCGGCGGCATCCCCTCGGGCCAGAAGCTGCGCGACATCATCCGCCGCGAGCGTTCGATCGAGTTCCTGATGGAGGGACGCCGTTTCCACGACATCCGCCGCTGGAAGATCGCCGAAGAGTGCCTGCGCCCCATCCCGAAGGCCTGGAACATCGAGGGCGACACGCCCGAGAAGTTCTACAAGCTGGTCGACATGAAGGAGAACGACACGCGCATCTTCACCACGCCGAAACACTACTGGCTGGCGATCCCCAACTCGCAGCTCAACATCAACGGCCAGCTGGTTCAGAATCCGGGTTATTAACCATTAGCGAAAAGAAACGACCATGAAAAAGCTATTTTTAGCGCTCGCGCTGTCGGCGGCAGCCTGCCTGGCCGGGTGCTCCGACAACGAAGAGATCGGATACGACATCGGCTCGAAAGTGCTGATCCCGAAAAACGGCCTGCAACAGGTCGCCCTGACGGCCGATGCCGCAGCGGTCGACTACGAGGTGTGGATCTACCGGAGCGGCTACAACGAAGGCGGTTCGACGGCCGCACTCTCGGTCGACGCCGAAGCGCTGGCCGCCTACAACAAGGCCAACGGTACGGCTTACGTGCTGATGCCCGAAGCCTGCTACGACCTCCCGACCGCCGCCGTGCGGCTCGACAACAACGCCCACACCGCGAAGATCGGCATTCGGATCGACGTCTCGGCGATCACGGCGGACAGTCGCTGCGTGCTGCCCGTTTCGGTCGGCAGTCCCGACACGGAGGTGAACGCGGCGGCCGCCACGGTGCTGATCTTCCCGGTCCGCCCCGCGACGGAGAAGCCTGAAAACGACCAATGACCCGGCCGGATCAATCAACTGAAAAATTAACCACATAACCTTCCTAATATGAAAAAAGGTTTTTTATCGTTTTTTCTGTTCACGGCTTTCGCCCTGGCGCTCTGCCCGTCGTGCAAAGACGACGAGACGGCCGAATGGAAAAACGTCGCGTTCTCGGTAGCGTCCAACCTCGCCCCCGAAAACGGGACCATCCCCTACGAAGGGAGCACGGTCGTGTTCACCGTAACGACCGACGGCAAATGGACCTATGCGATAGACCAGAGCAAGACCGACTGGTTCACCCACCCCACCGTCGACGGCATGACGCTGGCGATTCTGATTCCGGAAAACACCGTGAGCAGGGAGCGCTCCGGCGTGGTCCGGTTCATCTCGGTCTCGGACCCCACGCTGGTCGAGGAGTTCACCATCACGCAGGAACCCGGACCTGTGCCGCCCGAAGCGCCGAAAGCCGACCTGCTCGACGTTGTCTTCCACGCCGACGGCACGGCCGAGGACGTATCGCCGCTCAAGAACGAGGTGCTCTCCTACCCCGGCACGGCGCTGACCTGCTATTACCACGACGTCTACAAGCGCATCGTGACCAACTACACGCACACCCCGGGGCAGGGTTCCCGCAAGGATTCCTATTACCGGGTGGACTACTACACGAACGAGACGTTCAAGCAGGGTCTGGACGACGGCCACACGCTGGAGGTCGTCCTGCGTTCGAACCGCAACGACGGCACGAAGGAGTACAAGCCCTTCTCGGCGCATGAAGCCGGCGGCACGGGTTTCCTGATCTGCAAGGAGGGCCAGGGAGGCCATCCGGCCTGCATCACATTCCTGCCCAATGTGAGCACCACGGGCAAAAGCACGTGGCGCTGGGCGCAGAGCGACGTGACGCCCGAACCGGGCCGCTACTACCACGTCGTGGGCGTCTGGGACAAAACCGCCGAGAAAGCCTATATCTACGTGGACGGCCAACTCAAGGGCACGGCCGACGCTCCGGGCGAACTGATCCACGCCAAGGACGGCGCACGGTGGTTCGCGCTGGGCGGCGACTCGGCCGTAGGCTCGATGGGCAACGCATGGAACGGCGAAGTGGTTCTGGCCCGCGTCTTCGACGACGCGCTGACCGGGGACCAGATCGCCCTGCTCTACCAGGATGCGGCGTTCGCCGGCCAGACGCCCGTGGAATTCGCACTCTCGAACCTCACCTACCTGACCAGGTGCGAGATCGGCGCAGGCTACACCTATACGGTCTACGGCAACGGTTTCGCAGCCGGCGACAAGGTGAAGTTCACCTCGTCGGCCAACGTGACCGCAGCGTTCACGGCCGACGCCGCATTCACCGAAGCCTCCGGCGACAATACCCTTCAGTCGCTGGCAGTGACCCTCCCCGCGGGGATTCCCGCCGGAACGGGCCGGTATTTCATGGCGCTCGTCCGCAACGGCAGCCAATACCCGCTCGGCACGGTCGAATTCACCGTCTGCGACAATCCCTCCGTCTCGATGCCCCGGATCATCGCGCACCGCGGCCAGCATCAGGACGGCGTGGAGAATTCGACCGAGAATTCGATCGCTGCCCTGACCAACGCCCAGAAACTGGGCATCCACGGCGCCGAGTTCGACGTCTGGATCACCGCCGACGACGTGCCGGTGATCAACCACAACGCGACGGTGGCAGGCAGCGACCTGCGGATCGAAGAGAGCGCCTATGCACAGATCAGGGACCTCACGCTGGCCAACGGCGAAAAATTGCCGACGCTTGACGCCTATCTGGAGCAGGGCGCCAAGGACGCTTCGATGAAACTGATCTGCGAAATCAAGACCCACAGTTCGGCCGCAAGCAACACGCGGGCCGTCAACGCCGTCGTGGCCGCCGTCAAGGCGAAGTCGATGGAGACGCGGGTCGATTACATCGCCTTCGACTACGAGGTCTGCAAGCAGCTCCGGGCGGCCATGCCCGCGGCCGGCGTACAGTACCTGGGCGGCGACAAGGCTCCGGCCGAAGTCGCGGCGGACAAGCTCTCGGGCATCGACTACCAGTATTCGACCGTGCTTTCGAAAAAACCCGAGTGGGTGACGGAAGCCCACGCCGGCGGAATCGAGGTCAACGCCTGGACGGTCAATTCGACGGCCGACATGATGGCCTGCATCGCGCTGGGTGTCGACTACATCACCACCGACAACCCCGCCACGCTGAAAAAACTGCTGGAGACACCGTTCGTCACAGCCCCGAAATAACCGCGGAGGCTCCGTTTCGGATTTCTGGATTCGCAGGCCGGACGATTGTCCGGCCTGCGTTCTTTGCGGAATCCGCGTTTTTTTATTAGTTTTATACCCGAAATCAACCTTATACGACAACCCTGCAATGAAGAAACTTTTGGTATTGGCATGGGCCGGCGCTGCGTTGCTGTCCGGCGGCATGCTCCGGGCGGAAAACATCCTCCTCTCGACCCGGAATTCCTCGCTGCTGCTGACGGCAGAAAAAGGCAAAACCCCTCTGTTCCAGTATTTCGGAGCGCGCGTCGCCTCGCCCGACGACATCCTCGCCAGCGGAGCGGCGTTCGGCGATGCGGCCTACCCGCAGTTCGGCGCCCAGTGTTACCGCGAAGTAGCCATTCAGGCGACGCACGGCGACGGTTCGATGTCGCTCGAACTGGCTGTCGAGTCGGTGTCGCGCGACCGCAGGGACGGCTCCGAAACCACCGCCATCGCCATGAAGGACAAGCACTACCCGTTTTTCGTGACGCTCTTCTACAAGACCTACGACGACTGCGAGGTGATCGAGACGTGGACCGAGATCAGCCACACGGAGAAGAAACCCGTGACGCTCTACCGGTTCGCATCGGCCTACATGCCCGTCCGCCGGGGCGACACGTGGCTGACGCATTTCCACGGCACATGGGGAGCGGAATGCTACCTCCACGAAGAACCGCTGACCGACGGCATGAAGGTGCTCAAGAACAAGGACGGCGTGCGCAACACGCAGCGCGACAACCCCTCGCTGATGATCTCGCTCGACGGACGCCCCCGGGAGTTGACAGGCCGCGTCATCGGCGGCACGCTGGCCTGGGCCGGCAACTACCGCATCGCCCTGGACAACGACAACACCCACACCACGCACCTCTTCGCGGGCATCAACGAGGAGCAGTCGCAATACACGCTGCAACCCCGCGAGGTCTTCACGACCCCGGTATTCGCCTTCACGTTCAGCGACGAGGGCAAGAGCGGCGTGAGCCGCAACATCCACCGATGGGCGCGCCTCCACCAGCTCAACCACGGAACCGAGCTTCGCGACGTGCTGCTCAACTCGTGGGAGGGCGTCTATTTCAAGGTCAACCAGGAGGGCATGGACCGGATGATGGCCGACCTGGCGGACCTGGGCGGCGAACTGTTCGTGATGGACGACGGCTGGTTCGGCGACAAATACCCGCGCAACAACGGCGAGACGAGCCTCGGAGACTGGACGGTCTGCCGCGAGAAACTGCCGCAGGGCATCGAGGGTCTGACCGAGTCGGCCCGCAAACACGGCGTGAAGTTCGGCATCTGGATCGAACCCGAGATGACCAACACCCGGAGCGAACTCTATGAGAAGCATCCCGACTGGGTGATCCAGCAGCCCTACCGCGAAAACCGCAAGGGCCGCGGCGGCACGCAGCAGGTGCTCGATCTGTCGAACCCCGCGGTGCAGGAGTTCGTCTTCGGCGTGGTCGACCGTCTGATGACCGCGCATCCCGACATCGCCTACATCAAGTGGGACGACAACATGACGCTCTACAACTACGGCTCGACCTTCCTGCCGGCCGACCGGCAATCGCACCTCTACATCGAGTACCACCGCGGCATGGACAAGGTGCTGCGGCGCATCCGGGAGAAATATCCCCGTCTGGTGATGCAGTCGTGCGCCAGCGGCGGCGGCCGGGTCAACTATGGCGTCCTGCCCTACTACGATGAATTCTGGACCTCGGACAACACCGACGCCCTGCAACGCATCTACATGCAATGGGGCGTGTCGAACTTCTATCCCGCCGTGGCGATGGCCTCGCACGTGAGCGCCTCGCCCAACCACCAGACGGGCCGCAACGTTCCGCTCAAACTGCGCTTCGACGTGGCCATGTCGGGACGCCTGGGGCTGGAACTGCAACCCTCAAAGATGACCGGCAAAGAGAAGGAGTTCGCACGCAGGGCGATCGCCGACTACAAGGAGATCCGTCCCATCGTGCAGCAGGGCGACCTCTACCGGCTGATCTCGCCCTACGACAAGACAGGCTATGCATCGCTGATGTACGTCGCACCCGAAAAGGACCGCGCCGTCTGGTTCGTCTACAAGCTGGAGCACTTCCTCAACATGCCGTCGCCGGCCTTCCGCATGGCGGGTCTCGACCCCGGCAAACGCTACCGGATCACCGAACTGAACGTCGACGGGAAGCCGGTCCCGCAGGACGGCAAGACCTTCAGCGGCGCGTTCCTGATGGAGAACGGACTCGAATTCACGGTGGGCAAGGAATATGCGAGCCGCGTACTCGAACTCAAAGCGGTGGAGTAATCATCGGTCAGAAACGGCTGTCCGAAATCCGGGCCGCCCAACAAATCCCCGAAACGACGCCCGGTCCCGGGAGGTTCGTTTCGGGAATTCCGCATCTCTTTTCGCTCTTTTCCCTGCATATCCGCCGTTTCATCCGCCTCGCTGCAATTCCGGCGGCGGCGTTCTTCACACACAAAGGTTTTAACAAGGCATCCTGTCATTTAATTATGAATTATGAATTATGAATTATGAATTTTAGTTAACTTTGCGGATCGTAACGACTAAACATAACATATCGCCATGTACAGAACCCATACCTGCGGCTGCCTCAGGGCCTGCAACGTCAACGAAACCGTCACCCTGGCCGGGTGGGTGCAGAAAATCAGAAACCTCGGGGCCATGACCTTCATCGACCTCAGGGACCGTTACGGTATCACCCAGATCGTCGTCGAGGAACACTCCCCGGCCGAAGCCCGCGCCGTGGCCTGCTCGGTGGGCCGCGAATGGGTCATCCAGGTCGTCGGCAAAGTCATCGAACGCGAGTCGAAGAACCCGAAGATGGCCACCGGGGACATCGAGGTGGCCGCCCAAAAGGTGGTCGTGCTGCACGAAGCCGAGGTGCCCCCCTTCACCATCGAGGAGGTGTCGGACGGCGGCGACGACCTGCGCATGAAGTACCGCTACCTCGATCTGCGGCGTCCGCCCCTGCAACGCAACCTGATTCTGCGTCACAAGATGGCCCAGGAGATCCGCCGCTTCCTCTCCGACGAGGGATTCCTCGAAATCGAGACCCCCTGTCTGGTGGGTTCCACTCCGGAGGGCGCCCGCGACTTCGTGGTGCCCAGCCGCATGTCGCCCAACCAGTTCTACGCCCTGCCGCAGTCGCCGCAGACCCTCAAACAGCTGCTGATGGTCGCCGGCTACGACAAATATTTCCAGATCGTGCGCTGCTTCCGCGACGAGGACCTGCGCGCCGACCGTCAGCCCGAGTTCACGCAGATCGACTGCGAGATGTCGTTCGTCGAGCAGGAGGACGTGCTCGAAATCTTCGAACGCTGGGCCAAGCACATGTTCAAGCACGTGATGGGAATCGAGCTGACCGAGCCGCTGCGCCGCATGCCGTGGATCGAGGCGATGGAGAAATACGGCTCGGACAAACCCGACCTGCGCTTCGGCATGGAGTTCGCGGAGATCACCGACCTCGCCAAAGGGCACGGTTTCAGCGTGTTCGACGATGCGGAGTACATCACCGGATTCGCCGCCGAGGGCTGCGCCGCGTACACCCGCAAGCAGATCGACGCCCTGACGGAGTTCGTCAAGCGGCAGCAGATCGGCGCCAAGGGCCTCATCTGGATTCGTGTCGAGGAGGGCGGCGTGAAGTCGTCGATCGACAAGTTCTACGCCCCCGAGGAGGTGCGCGCGATGGCCGAACGCTGCGGCGCAAAGGCCGGAGACATGGTTTTCATCCTCTGCGGCAAGAAGTTCAAGACGCTGACGCAGCTGTGCGCCCTGCGTCTTGAAGTGGCTCAGCAGCTGGGCCTGCGCGATCCGCAGAAGTTCGCCCCGCTGTGGGTGGTGGATTTCCCGCTCTTCGAGTGGGACGACGAGACGCAGCGCTACTACGCCGTGCACCATCCCTTCACGGCCCCCAAGCTCGAAGACGTGCAATACCTCGGCAGCGCCCCCGGGCGCGTGCGGGCCAACGCCTACGACTTCGTATGCAACGGCACGGAGATCGGCGGCGG
>ERZ779890.3883-NODE-3883-length-12913-cov-3.903251_pt1 | contig 12913 bp, 10 predicted proteins | sample MGYA00511553_ERZ779890 | MGnify/ENA primary metagenome ERZ779890 (study PRJEB29588, sample SAMEA2152064) | human gut metagenome | biome: human gut; feature: human-associated habitat; material: faeces | place: Denmark | collected 2008/2010 ...
CTTGCCGGATCATGGCTGGAATGCCGTGGCATGAGCCTGTCGGTGCGCATCCGCGACGTGCTGTCGCTGCCAGTGACGGGAGTCGCCGGATGGATGATGACCTACAACATTTCTTACCACCTGTCGCACCTCAAGGGACGCATAATCCAGTTTTTGGAGTACTGCGGCGAGCACACCCTCTACATCTTCATCTGGCACGTGTCGGCATACAAGGTGGTCAGCCTGCTGAAAATATGGTGGTACGGACTCGACCCACGGCAGATCGGGTGCCACATGGTGATTCACGACTATGCGCAGACCGACTGCTTCTGGATTCTGTACACCATTGCCGGCGTAGGCATTCCGCTGTCGGGATACTGGCTTTACAGCCGCATCCGGCAGCAACGCCGTTTTTTTTAATTTTTTTGTGAAAAAAGTTGGGAATTTATTTGGTTTTTTGATTACCCCCCCCCTATATTTGCAAAAAAATATCAGAGAAACGACAATGAATGCTACAATTCATAACTTCAACAATGCCGAGAAGCGCACAATTTCGGCTGAAGGACACATTGTGCCTGCCCTTTCTCTTATTACGACATTCCATTCCCAAACAATAATTATAAAAATCACAAGCACCTCGCAACGCGACGCATTGTCGGCGTTCCGCTAAGCGCGGGTGCTTGTGCCAATATTGGGACACAGCCCCGAAACATCCGACAAACTTGACCAAACAAAACTAAATTATAGACTTAACCAAACAAAACCAAAACAATGAAAAGGTATCTACTTTCCACTTTCACGATTGCAGCCGCGGCGCTGCTCGTGACATCGTGTAACGATGAGATGGACAACGGCCTGAAGACAGGCGACGAGGGAACCGTGACATTCACAGCGCAACTGCCTTCGGAGATGGGAACCAGAGCGTTTGCCGACGGACTGACGGCGAAACACCTGCAATATGCAGTGTATGGGGCTGGGCAATCAACACCTCTGAAAGTGTTCGGCGACGAGACAACTGTTGTGGGAGAAGCCGAAATGGTCAACCTCAAGAAATCGGTAACCCTGAAACTGACTTCTGGCAAATCCTACGACGTGATTTTCTGGGCTGACGCCACAACCGATTCTCCATACACTTTCAATCCGGCATCACAGGAAGTAAGTGTGGACTACAGCAAGGTGAACAACAACAGCGACAATTGCGACGCTTTCTTCAAGAAAGAAACAATCACCGTAAGCGGAAACCAAAGTGTTGACGTCAAACTTACACGTCCATTCGCGCAGGTGAACATAGGAACCGACGACTTTGACGCCGCCAAGGCTTCCGGACTGGAAGTGACCCAGACCGAAGTTGTGGCAAAAGCATTCGCCACGCTGAACCTTGCCACCGGCAAAGTTTCCGACGAGGCTGACCGCACATTCACTATGAAAGCCATTCCGACAGCATCAGACGGAGAGTTTCCCGTTGCCGGCGGCTACAAATACCTGTCGATGGACTACCTGCTCGTAGGTGCTGACAAGGCGACTGTCGACGTGGCTTTCAACTATGGAGGCCCGCAGAACCGCACGTTCACAAACGTGCCAGTGCAGCGCAACTACCGCACAAACATCTACGGCTCGCTGCTCACAAACACCACTGATTTCAATGTGGTCATCGAACCGGCATTCAGCGGCGAGTTCGCTCACGAAGTGGTAAGCGTTTCTACATTTGCAGCACTGAAAGCTGCCGCTACGGCAGGTGGCGATGTAAAACTTGAGAGCGCAATCGATTTCACACAGGTTGTGACTGTCGACAACAACAAGACTCTTACTGTTGACCTAAACAAACAGAACGTTGCAAATGCGGCAGATTTGTGGGATAAAACGCCAGATCAATGGTCGCTGTTCTCAGTGCGCAGAGGCAGCACCCTGACGCTGAAAGGCGACGGTGAGGTCATCGCCAAAGCCAACGACTGCTACGCTGTCGATGTTCAGGACGGAGGACATCTTGTTATCGAGGACGGACACTACAACGGCAACATCCACGCAGTCTATGTAGAAGAAGGAACTGCGGAAATAAAAGGCGGAACATTCGAGGTGCAGCAGAAATTTCCTGACGCAGATAAAGCCGATGAGTTCGTACTCAACTGCTATGACGCGAACCGCAAAAACGGAACAGCGAAAATCATCGTTACCGGCGGCACGTTCATTGGATTCAACCCTGGCGACTGCAAGGCTGAGGGCAACGGCACCAACTTCGTAGCCCCTGGCTATGCTTCAATCCCCAACGGAACAGCTACCGACGGCCGCACCATCTGGAAAGTTGTGCCGACTGTGGAGGCTACAACAGGAGCGGAACTTGAGGGTTCTTTCAAAAGAGGCTCTGTAACAACAATTGGCACAAATATTTCTGCAACAGAAACAATTGTATGCAAGACTAAATCAAATTTGGTGTTAAAAAATGGCAGCGTCTTAAAGGTAGAGCCAACAAGAAACGCTCAGAACTATACATTAGGAGCATACGGCGGTAGCAACTTAAGCATTTCAGGCAATGGCTCTATCATTGCCCCTGTCCTTATTAATCCCAACCCAACAACATCTCAGGCTTCAGCTATAGAAGTCGGGTCTGCATCAAAATCTGGAACCGTAAACATATACGACAATGTCACGTTCGAGGGCAACTCAGGAGCAGCTGGCAGCTATGCTTTAAGACTTATTAATGGCACGGCGAATATTTACGGTGGTCATTTCAAAACAGCAGGAGGATCCAGCGGGAACGCTGAATGCATATACGTGCAAAGTTCACAACCATCTAGAGGAGCAGCCTATAGACAATGCAACCTCAACATCTATGGTGGCGTTTTCGAGACAACAGGAGATGCTAAATATCTAATCAACTGCAAGGACGAGCCATACAAAGATGGCAAATGCGCCATCAAAATCATGGGCGGCATATTCGTAGGCTTCAATCCTGCCGACAACACTGCCGAAGGCGCACATACCAACTTCGTTGCCCCTGGCTACAAATCGGTAGAGACCACCTACAATGGCAAGCAGGCTTGGAAGGTTGTTAAAGAATAACTAACAGCAAGCATCTAAAGCTTCACAATATGGTCGGCGTCGTGTCTGCACAGGCACGGCGCCGATTTCGTTTCATGTCACCGTCGTGCCTCGCGGCGCTCGTCGGCGCGGCTCTTGCTCGTTGTGACGAGAAACACGCCCACAAAAATCATCGCCACGGCAAGCCCCTTCATCACGTTGAACGAGTCGAGCCCGAGACAAACCGTCACGGCACACGCCACTACGGGCTGCACGTAGTTGTACATTCCAGCCACCGTGGGACGCAGATTCTTCTGCCCGACAATGATAAACATATAGCTCACAAACGTGGCAAACACCACGATAAACGCCACGGCAAGCACATCGTCCCATCCAAGCGCAAGCCAGTCGGTTGCCACAAGACTCGAATATGAGAACGGAAGCGTGCAGAGAAAAGCATAGGTAAACGTCCACTTCATCACCGTCACAAGCGAATAGCGGCATATAAAATTCTTGAACAGGACAAGATAGGTGGCATAACTCAGTTGGGCGAAAAGCACAAGCAGGTCGCCAAGTATGGGATGCGCGCCGGCTGCCGTGGCAGCGGCACCACTGCCCAGAATGAGCATCAACGCGCCCCCAGCCCCGAAAGCTATGCCTGCCACCTTTTTCCCCGTGACCGGCTCACGAAGGAATACGGCGGCAAGAAGCATTGCCCACAAAGGCATACTCGTGGTGATTATCGACGCGTCGGCAGGCGACGACAGTTTGACCCCAAAGATGAAACTGCCCTGATTGAACACTATGGCAAGAAGCGACGCGGCAAACAGACGCAGCATGTCGCGCGGCGGCACGTGCTCCGGTTTTTGAAACAGCGACACTGCCCAGAACAGCACCATCGCGCCGAAAATGCGCAAATCGGTGAGCACAAACGGCGTGACCACACCGCCAGCCATAACAACCTTGGCAAGGGGCGACATCAAGCCCCAACTCGTATTCGCCAGCAGCATCGCGCCGTGGCCTTTCCAACTGAATTTTTCCATAATCGGGCACAAAATTAGACATAAATATATTATTTATACCTACCTTTGCACCAAAATTCAAAAGATGACAGACAAGAGTTATTCTCTCACCATAACAAAAGAACAACTGGCAGAATTGCCCCGAGTGGAGTTTCCCGGTGTAATCAAGGTGGTAAACACCGCCGCCGAGGCACGCAAAGCGGTGTCGATACTGAAAAAATATCCTATCCTCGGCTTCGACACCGAATCAAAGCCCACATTCAGAAAAGGAGTGCCTATCCACGTCTCGCTGATTCAGATTTCAGCCGACGACGTGTGCTTCCTGTTCCGCGTGCGCAAAATTGACGACCTCGAGCCTCTGCACGAAATCATGGACAACCCCGACATTCCAAAAATCGGACTGTCGCTCCACGACGACTTCTCGATGCTCGCCCACAACTACGACTTCCACCCCCAGGGATTCATCGACCTGCAGAAACTTGTGCCCGACTACAATTTCGGCTGCTCAAGCCTGCAGAAAATCTACGCAATCCTGTTTGACATGAAAATCTCAAAGTCGCAACAGCTGTCGAACTGGGACGCCGAGACGCTCACCGAGGCACAGACATCCTACGCCGCCATCGACGCATGGGCGTGCATACGCATCTACCGACGGCTGCTCAGCGATGCGTTTGTGCCGGAAGAGTCAAAATATAAAGTCATAAAATCAACCGACAATGAAAACTAAAAAATCCACATGGCTGCCGCTGCTGCTGCTTGTTTATCTGATGGTGATGGCCTACGTAGGCCGCGGACAGGTGGCTGCAGGCAAGTATCTGCAATATTTCGGAGTGATGGGCGTGTCGCTGCTCGTAATCGTGCTGCTGCATTTCACGCTCAAACACAAAGAGCGCCTCAAAAAGCTGCGCGAGAACGATGAAGAATTGCCGCAACGGAGCCGAAAAGAAGGCAACGAAGAAAAATGACCTGTTTATTTTTGGTCATTACCTTTTATATCATTAAATTTGTTCACTTTAGAAAAATCTTATAAAACCTAAAAATATTATGGACAACGAACTCCTAAAACAAGTTACGGAAAAAGCCGAGAAATGGCTTTCTCCTGAATACGACGAAGAAACACGCGCTGCCGTAAAGGCTATGCTCGACAGCGAAGACAAGACAGAACTCATCGAGTCGTTCTATAAAGACCTCGAATTCGGCACTGGTGGCTTGCGCGGAATCATGGGCGCCGGCTCAAACCGTATGAACATATACACCGTTGGCGCCGCCACCCAAGGCTTGTCAAACTATCTGAAAGTGGCGTTCAAGGACCTTCCGGAAATCAAGGTTGTGGTGGGTCACGACGTGCGCAACAACAGCCGCAAATTCGCCGAAATCGTTGCCGACATCTTCTCGGCCAACGGCATCAAGGTGTATCTATTCGACTCTTGCCGCCCTACTCCGGAAATGTCGTTTGCAATCCGCCATTTCGGATGCCAGAGCGGTGTGATCATCACTGCATCTCACAACCCGAAAGAATACAACGGCTACAAAGCCTATTGGGACGACGGCGCGCAGATGATCGCCCCTCACGACGTGAACACAATCAAATATGTCAACGAGGTGACCGACGTTGCCGACATCAAATTCAAAGGCGACCCGTCGAAGATTGAAATCATCGGAGAGGAAGTTGACAAGATTTTCCTTGAAAAAGTTAAAAGCCTGTCGCTCAGTCCAGAGGCAATCAAGAGACATCACGACATGAAGATTGTCTACACGCCAATCCACGGAACCGGCTTGAAACTGATTCCCCGCTCTCTCGCAAACTACGGCTTCACAAACATCATCGGCGTGCCTGAGCAGGAAGTGCTCAGCGGCGACTTCCCCACCGTCGCTTCGCCAAACCCAGAAGAGCCGTCGGCTATGGCAATGGCCATCGAGAAAGCAAAGGAAACCGGCGCAGAGGTAGTGATGGCTTCCGACCCCGACGCTGACCGCATCGGCCTCGTGATCCGCGACAACAACGGCGAGTATGTGCTCATCAACGGAAACCAGATTGTGATGATTTTCCTCAACTATCTGATGACCCGCAACACGGAGCTCGGCACACTCACCGGCAATGAATACATCGTGAAGACAATCGTGACAACCGAGACAATCCGCACAATCGCCGAAGCTCAGCACATAAAGATGTATGACTGCTTCACCGGCTTCAAATGGATTGCCAACGTGATGCGCGAAAACGAAGGCAAAGCCCGCTATCTGGGCGGCGGCGAGGAAAGCTACGGCTTCCTGGCCGAGGATTTCGTCCGCGACAAAGACTCCGTGTCGGCAATCTCGCTCATGGCTGAAATCGCAGCTTGGGCAAAAGACAAGGGCTTGAACATGACCGACATGCTGATCGACATCTATATGAAGTACGGCTTCTCGCGCGAGAAAGGCATCTCTTTGGTGCGCAAAGGCAAATCGGGCGCAGAGGAAATCATCGCCTTGATGAAACAATTCCGCGAGAACCCACCGAAGGAAATCGCCGGATCGCCAGTGGTGACCGTAAAAGACTTCCAGTCGCTCGTAGAGACAAACGTGGCGACAGGCGAGACAAAGAAACTCGACATGCCGGCTACGTCAAACGTGCTCCAATACTACACAGCCGACCGCACGAAAGTGTCTGTCCGCCCGTCGGGAACAGAGCCTAAAATCAAATTCTACATCGAGGTTCACGACACTCTCGCTTCCGCCGATGAATATAAAGCAACAGAGGCACGCGCAGACGAGAAAATCAACCGCATCGCGAAAGAATTCGGCATCACTAAGTAAAAATAGTCTGATATTTATCATAAATAATGGGTTGCGTATGTGTGCAACCCATTATTTTTTTGCCTGTTATATAATAATTCGCCACACTGATGCGTTACTGATATGTATGAACTTTAAACAATATTGCCTATGCAGAAAAACTCTACTCATTTGATTACAAAAGAATGCAACGGAACACAACAATCTTCCGTCAAACCAAGAAAATCAACAATCGAGTTTTTGAAGCAGTTTGCAAGAGCCTACACCTATCAGCAGCAAATGCCATACCAGTTAGGCGGATTCATTGCCAATTAAAACTGCCAATTCAGAAACCTGGCACAACGCTTCCTCCACATGGAGGAAGCGTTTTCCATTAAAAATCACACTTTTCCGTCCAACCGCCGCATTTTCAAGTTAAAAACAGTTTACAATCGTGCATTTTAATTAAAAATTAAAAAATTAATAAATTTAAGAGTCAGATTTAAGATATGTTTCATATATTTGCAATATTAAAAAAAGTGTAAAAACGATGAAGAAAAGTACGATTTGGATATTGACCATCATAATGGCGCTGACATTTGTCGGCCTGTTGTATATGCAGTTCGTATATATGGAGGAGATGGTGAAGATGCGCGAACAGCACTTCTCGGAAGGCGTGAAGCGCAGCCTCTACTCTTTGTCGACAGCTTTGGAGAAAAACGAGACAAAAAACTATCTCGAGGAAGAGCTGCTGATGTTGGAGCCAGGGATATTTGACTCAAACTCATTCCTGAAGACAGACAACTTCATGAACACATCCCTCTCGCAAGAGTCCGACCTTCCGGCAACAAACCGGCGCACTCCCGTAGAGCAGGACAAGCTGCGCAAATTTCAGGAAAACCTGCGCAAGCAATTCCTTTATCAGAAAGGCCTGCTCAACGAAGTGATACTCACCATACTCAACCAGTCGAGCAACCGCCCCATCACAGAGCGCGCCGACTCAGCTATGGTCAACAACTACCTTCGCACCGAGCTCGGCAACAACGGCATTCCACTCGCATGGGAATATGCCATAGCCGACCGCAAAGGCCACATTGTCTACAAGACTAACGGCTACGACGAAACGGTAGACAAAGAAGACGTATTCATACAGACGCTGTTTCCCAACGACACCGAGTCGCGGCGCAACTATCTATACGTCTACTTCCCCGAGCGCGACAAATACATATTCTCATCCGTACGGTTCATGATTCCGTCGTTCGGATTCACATTCGTGCTGCTTGTAGTGTTTCTGTGCACCATCGTAATCGCATTCCGCCAAAAGAAACTGTCGGAAATGAAAAACGACTTCATCAACAACATGACCCACGAATTCAAGACTCCGATATCAACCATCTCGCTCGCAGCGCAGATGCTCAACGACGGCACCATGCGCAAAAGTCCGACGATGATGCAGCACATATCAACCGTAATCAACGACGAGACAAAGCGGCTGCGCTTCCAAGTAGAGAAGGTGCTCCAGATGTCGATGTTCGACCGTCAGAAAGCCACCCTCAAACTGCAGGAAGTAAACGCCAACCAATTGATACAAAACATCGTAAACACCTTCAAACTCAAAGTTGAGAAATACGGCGGACGCATCGACGCCCGACTCGACGCCGAAATTGCCGACGTGAAAGTCGACGAGATGCATTTCACCAACGTGATTTTCAACCTGCTCGACAACGCTGTCAAATACCGACGCGACGACTGCCCGCTGCAGCTCACCGTGGCGACACGCAGCCTTCCGGGCGACAAAATCGAAATCTCGATAGCCGACAACGGCATCGGAATAAAACGCGACGACTTGAAAAAGGTGTTCGAAAAGTTCTACCGCGTGTCGACCGGCAACCGCCACGACGTGAAAGGATTCGGCCTCGGACTGGCATACGTGCACAAGATGGTGACCGAGCTGAAAGGCGAAATCCGCGTGGAGAGCGAATTCAACAAGGGATCGAAATTTATAATTACATTACCATTAATAAATGAATAATCATGGAAGAAAGATTGCGTATTTTGTTATGTGAAGATGACGAAAACCTCGGCATGCTGCTGAGAGAGTATCTTCAAGCGAAAGGCTACAACGCCGATTTGTTTCCCGACGGTGAAGCCGGCTACAAGGCTTTCTTGAAGGGTAAGTATGACTTGTGCGTGTTCGACGTGATGATGCCTAAGAAAGACGGCTTCACGCTCGCCCAGGAAGTAAGAACCGTAAACAGCGAAGTGCCTATCATTTTCCTTACGGCAAAATCACTGAAGGAGGACATCCTCGAAGGCTTCAAAATCGGTGCCGACGACTATATCACAAAGCCGTTCAGCATGGAAGAGCTCGTGTTTAGAATCGAGGCTATCATGCGCCGCGTGAAAGGCAAGAAAGGCAAGGAAATCACGATGTACAAGATCGGCAAGTTCACTTTCGACACTCAGAAACAAGTGTTGATGATCGAGGATAAAATCACAAAACTCACAACCAAAGAGTCGGAACTGCTGAGCCTGCTCTGCGCTCACGTAAACGAAATCCTCGAGCGCAACTTCGCTCTGAAGACAATCTGGATTGACGACAACTACTTCAACGCCCGCAGCATGGACGTATACATCACCAAACTGCGCAAGCACCTGAAGGACGATCCTTCAATCGAAATCATCAACATCCACGGAAAGGGCTACAAACTCATTGCTCCCGACGTGGAAGCAAAGGCGAAATAAGACAACGCCATCTTAAACCCCAACACAAGGCGGAGAGCTGCAAAAGCAGCTGACTCCGCCCTGTTTGCGTATGCGCCGACGGAGAAACTTCCCCATCGCGGCAAAGCGGCATATAAGCCGGGAAACGGCGCGGCATGCGTAACGGCAGCACACACCTGTTTGGCGCGGAATCGCACAGGGCGCATCCAGACTATCGGAGCGCATGCCTGCCAACGTAGCCGATGCGCGAGCACAGCAGAGCGCGCCGGGACTCGACATACCCCAGCAGCCTGCGTGCCGGAGGTACGCCACTACGGATGAGTCGGCGCACATGCCTATGCCGAGCATATAAAAGATGAGAGACCCACCAAATGGTGAGCCTCCCTTAGTGGCGGGAGCAGGATTCGAACCTACGACCTTTGGGTTATGAGCCCAACGAGCTACCTCTGCTCCATCCCGCGATGTTTCGTTTACGTGTGCAAAGGTAGTAACTTTTTCATCCACCTCCAAATTTTCAGGCATCTTTTTTCACGCATTCCGTTCTCATTTATCATAATCACTTGTTCCACATTATATTACACACCGAAGTTTTTTCACCGTCGTTTTCGCCATGCACCACACACACGGCTGAAAAGCCGGACACGACAGCAATTCACCCCACACTTTTTCTGCTCCAAAACTTGCTGCTGAACAAAAAACGGATGCCCGTCAGCACCAATGCAGACGACAGCCCAGTATAAAAAGGAGCGATAAACCACAGCGGCATCAACTCATAACGCCTTATCGACACACCCAACGTTATCATAAACGCCATAATAATCCAACCACGAGCGTCAAAAAAGCCCATCAGACAATTGGAGTCGCCTTTTTGCGAAATCCTACGCTGGTGCTTATGAAACATCCTGCTGAAAACCATATAGTGGAACGCCGCGAACACCGCAACCGCCCCCAGCAACATCAGCACAAACCCGCCCGACACCTGCGCCCAGCAGTCTATCCCGATACGCAGAATGTTGACGCCGGCAACTGTCCACACAATTCCGGCCACAACCATCAACGTTTTCCTGCTAACACCAAATCTCATTATCGTGCAATTATATCATGCCACCCCGCGCCAAGCCACAACAAACACGGCAACGCAAGAATCAGCCAATACAAATATACCAATTTTGTCCAACTCGCCGGACGTTATTTGTGAAAAATCGCAATATCGCGCAATCATCGCCCCGGGGAAGTCGCGTTTGCACAGTTTTTTAGCACAACATTCCGTAACATTCAGAAAAATACCGTATTTTTGTGACAAAATATTTTTAAGAAAATGGCAATAGAGCTAAAACAACTTACAAAACGCAGCGAGAACTATTCGCAATGGTACAACGACCTGGTCGTTAAAGCAGACCTCGCCGAGCAGTCGGCAGTCAGAGGATGCATGGTTATCAAACCCTATGGCTATGCCATCTGGGAAAAAATGCAACGCACTCTCGACGATATGTTCAAAGAAACCGGACACGTCAACGCATATTTCCCTCTTCTAATCCCGAAATCATTCCTCAGCCGCGAGGCAGAACACGTGGAGGGATTCGCAAAGGAATGCGCCGTAGTGACACACTACCGTCTTAAAAACGCAGAAGACGGCAGCGGTGTGGTTGTCGACCCCGCAGCCAAACTCGAGGAAGAACTCATCATCCGACCAACCTCGGAAACCATCATTTGGAACACTTATAAAAACTGGATACACTCATATCGCGACCTCCCTATCCTTTGCAACCAATGGGCAAACGTGTTCCGCTGGGAAATGCGCACACGCATGTTCCTGCGCACCGCCGAATTCCTATGGCAGGAAGGACACACCGCACACGCCACTAAGGAAGAGGCCCTCGTGGAGGCTAAGAAGATGCTCGGCGTATATGCCGACTTCGCTGAAAAATATATGGCCGTGCCTGTGATCAAAGGCGTGAAGACAGCACATGAGCGTTTCGCAGGAGCTCTCGAGACATTTACCATCGAGGCAATGATGCAGGACGGAAAAGCACTGCAATCAGGCACGTCGCACTTCCTCGGACAGAACTTTGCAAAGGCTTTCGACGTGAAGTTCATCAACAAGGAAAACAAACTCGACTACGTTTGGGCAACGTCATGGGGCGTATCGACACGACTCATGGGCGCTCTGATCATGACCCACTCCGACGACAACGGCCTTGTATTGCCACCACATCTGGCTCCTATACAAGTGGTGATTGTCCCTATTTACAGAAAGCAGGAACAACTCGCCATGGTTTCTGAAAAAGTGGCAGGCATCGTGGAAGGCTTGAAGGCAAAAGGCATCAGCGTGAAATACGACGACGCCGACAACAAACGCCCGGGATTCAAATTCGCCGACTACGAGCTGAAGGGTGTGCCTGTGCGCCTCGTCATCGGACCGAAGGACTTGGAGGAAAACACGGCAGAAGTCATGCGCCGCGACACACTCGGTAAAGAGACCGTTTCGCTCGACGGAATCGTCGACTACGTTGCAAACCTCCTTGAAGATATCCAAAACAACATCTACACCAAGGCTCGCAACTTCCGCGACTCACACATCTTCGAGGCGAACTCTTACGACGAGTTCAAAGAGCTTATCGAAAAGGGTGGCTTCGTTCTCGCACACTGGGACGGCACGACCGAAACAGAAGAGCGCGTAAAAGAAGAGACAAAAGCCACAATCCGATGCATTCCTTTGGACGGCGACACAACACCCGGCACCTGCATTTTCACAGGCAAGCCTTCTGAGCGCCGAGTAATCTTCGCAAGAAACTACTAATCGGCAGAAAAATTTCAAAGCGGAGGAGCAAATTTATAACAGTTTGTTCCTCCGCTTTTTATCCCTCAAAACACCCGTCAACAAAAGGATTCCGGTGATTTTTTTCTAATTTTTTTACCGAAAAATTTGCGGGAATAAAAAATCTGTTCTATCTTTGCACTCGCAAAAGCGAAACAACAGCGACTGCGAAAATAGCTCAGTTGGTAGAGCACGACCTTGCCAAGGTCGGGGTCGCGGGTTCGAGTCCCGTTTTTCGCTCACTTGTCCGGATGGCGGAATTGGTAGACGCGCTACTTTGAGGGGGTAGTGATCATTAGATCGTGTGAGTTCGAGTCTCATTCCGGACACAAAATTTTTAACGGCGCTTTCGTCTAGCGGTTAGGACGCGGGCCTCTCACGCCTGAAACACGGGTTCGATTCCCGTAGGCGCTACTTTGAAGGATGGAATCCAATGGATTTCATCCTTTTGTTTATTTCCTCACATTCCACGATTCAGGGTCAGTAGCGAAACCTGATTTTTATGGTCAGTGGAAATTTATGTCCCGAACTCTCGTTAATAATTTATTCAATCTAATATGACCGAATCTATAACGTTAAATCATAGATTATGTGTCTATTT
>ERZ779890.3889-NODE-3889-length-12880-cov-3.150721_pt1 | contig 12880 bp, 10 predicted proteins | sample MGYA00511553_ERZ779890 | MGnify/ENA primary metagenome ERZ779890 (study PRJEB29588, sample SAMEA2152064) | human gut metagenome | biome: human gut; feature: human-associated habitat; material: faeces | place: Denmark | collected 2008/2010 ...
TCTATGCTACATCTTTCGCAATCGCAGGTATCCCGCTTACACAGCCGATCATGCCTGAGGCAGTTATCGCTCTTGGATGTGTTCCGATCGCTGAGTACGGCACACCTTCCACAATGGAGATTCCGGACAACCTTGAGAAATACCTTCCATACTTCGATGCAGTACTTCTTGAGAACCACGGAGCACTTACATGGAGCACAGACCTTAACGCTGCATATATGAAGATGGAGTCTGTAGAGTTCTATGCACAGCTTCTGTATCAGACCAAGCTCCTTGGCGGACCGAAGGAATTCGACAAAGAGAACATCGAGAAGCTCTATGCGATCCGTCGTAAATTCGGTATGCCTGGAAAACATCCGGCAAGCCTCTGCCTGAACAAAGACGGCAAGAACTGCCACAACTGCGGCGGTGCATGCCACAGCGAGGACTACAAACAGTTCCCAGGATATCAGTATGATTTCGTTGGAAAAGACTGTGATTGTGATAAAGATGCAGCTCCTGCAGCAGATACAGCAAAGAATGACGCAGAGCTTGTTGCTCAGATCACAAAACAGGTTATGGCTCAGCTTGGCCTGAAATAATTTTTTGACGGAATATTAAGGAGGACATCTCATGCCAATAAGTGAGAATATGGTACAGGAAATTGTACAGGAAGTTATGGCAAAAATGCAGATCGCAGATGCTCCGGCCGGAAAACATGGCGTTTTCAAGGATATGAATGATGCTATCGAAGCAGCCAAGAAGGCTCAGCTGGTAGTTAAGACAATGTCTATGGACCAGAGAGAAAAGATCATCACCTGCATCCGCAAGAAGATCAAAGAAAATGCGGAAGTACTGGCACGTATGGGTGTTGAGGAAACTGGTATGGGTAATGTAGGAGATAAGATCCTCAAACATCACCTGGTAGCAGATAAGACTCCTGGTACCGAAGACATCACAACAACTGCATGGTCCGGAGACAGAGGACTGACTCTGATCGAGATGGGACCGTTTGGTGTTATCGGTGCGATCACACCATGTACTAACCCGAGTGAAACAGTTCTCTGCAACACAATGGGTATGCTGGCAGGCGGAAATACAGTAGTATTCAACCCACATCCGGCAGCAGTTAAAACTTCTATTTACGCAATCAATCTTTTAAATGAGGCTTCCCTGGAATCAGGCGGCCCGGATAATATCGCTGTCACAGTTGAGAAACCAACACTTGAGACCAGCAATATTATGATGAAACATAAAGATATCCATCTGATCGCAGCAACAGGCGGCCCTGGTGTTGTAACAGCAGTTCTTTCCTCCGGTAAGAGAGGAATCGGTGCAGGAGCAGGTAACCCACCGGCACTGGTTGATGATACTGCTGATATCCGTAAGGCAGCTCAGGATATCGTAAACGGATGTACATTCGATAACAACCTTCCATGTATCGCAGAGAAGGAAGTTGTTGCCGTATCTTCTGTAGTGGATGAACTGATGCACTACATGCTGACAGAAAACGACTGCTACCTGGCTTCCAAAGAAGAGCAGGACAAATTAACAGAAGTTGTTCTGGCAGGCGGTAAACTGAACCGTAAATGTGTAGGTCGTGATGCAAGAACACTTCTTTCCATGATCGGAGTAAACGCACCGGCAAATATCCGCTGCATCATCTTCGAAGGACCGAAGGAACATCCGCTTATCACAACAGAGCTTATGATGCCAATCCTTGGAATCGTAAGAGCAAAAGATTTTGATGATGCTGTAGAACAGGCTGTATGGCTTGAACATGGCAACCGTCATTCAGCACACATCCATTCCAAGAACATTGACAATATCACCAAATATGCGAAAGCAATCGACACCGCAATCCTTGTTAAGAATGCACCTTCCTATGCAGCACTTGGATTCGGAGGAGAAGGCTATTGTACATTTACAATTGCTTCCAGAACCGGAGAAGGTTTAACAGCTGCACACAGCTTTACAAAGAGCAGACGTTGTACAATGTCAGACAGCCTTTGCATCAGATAAGAGAAGGAGAGAATAAAAATGGCAGTAAAAGAGCAGGATGTTGAATTAATCGTAAGACAGATCCTGGATCAGATGTCTGGAAGTACTGCAGGTGCAGCACCGGCAGCTAAGGCATCCGGAACCGGAATTCCTTCTACCGCACATGTAGCTATGCTTACTGAGTTAGAGAAATTTGAGATTAAAGAATTTCCTATGCCGGAAGTAGGGGATGATGATATCCTTGTTAAAGTAGAAGGTTGTGGTGTATGCGCAGGCGACCCGAAATGCGGATGACAAGGCGCTGAAGCTCCTCAGGCGTTATCAGATAGACAGTGTGGACATATCCACGGGCTCTGATTATGTAAGAGGGCTTATGGCGTTCTTTGATAAAAGATAATTTATGTTGAAGCGATTATACATATATGTATTGGCGACGGTGCTCTTGGCTTTGCCTTCTTTCTTAGCGAAGGCGGATGCTGACAGCACTCGTGTCGTGTTTGCAGGAGACGCTTTCCTGAAGCCTCTGCAGAAACGGGACAGCGTGCTGATTGCGGACCAGATGAAATATGGTTTCCGTCTGGACAATGTCAAGGCAGGTACCGCCCTGGCGCTTCCTGATCTGTCACAGGGTATCCGTGACAGCGTGGAAGTTGTGGAAGGCTGGAGCCTCGATACGCTGAAATTCAGGAAGAAGAAGGCGGAGATGGACATTGAAGGCAGTATTGTCATCACATCGTTTGACGAAGGCTCGTATGACCTTCCTCCGATTGCGGTCATGAGAACATTGCCCGACGGTCAGACTGATACGCTTTTCTTCAAGGGGCTTCATCTGGATGTAACGACAATGCCGGTGGACACGGCGACCTACAAGCCTCACGATATCAAGGCCCAGATGCGCTATCCTGTCACGTTCAGGGAAATCCTGCCGTATCTGCTTGGCGGACAGCTGCTTGCGGTGCTCATAATATTGGCGGTAGCGCTTTATATGATACACAAGAAGAAGGGTGCGGAAGAAGCAGGGTCCAGCGAGCCTGCATATATCGTGGCGCTCAAGAAACTGGACAAGTTCAGAGGCAACAAACTCTGGGCGCCTGAAAAGCAGAAGCAGTTCTACAGCGGAATAACAGACGTGCTTAGAGAATACATAGTGGCAAGATTCGGTATAGGCGCGATGGAAATGACCACTGCGGAAATTTTTGAAGGACTGAAGGACAAGGATATACCGCAGCCTCTGATGGAGGAGACGCGCGGACTGTTCCTTATGTCAGACCTTGTCAAGTTTGCCAAGATGACCGTTACAGACGAGGACAATGTCAAGGCTGTCCCTACTGCTGTACGTTTCGTAACCTCGACCTGGAAATATGAGGAAGAAGAGTCCTCCGAGTCCGGTGCAGAAGACAAAAAGGAGGCCAAGTGATGTTTTTCGAATATCCTCATCTTCTGTGGCTGCTGCTAGTTCCGGTATTGCTTATAGCCCATTACATTTACCTGGAGCTTGCCGGACGCCGCCCTCATCTGAGAGTTCCGGACGTGAAATTCTGGAAAGCGGGAGGCCGTTCAGCAATGTCGGTGCTAAGGCATGTGCCGTTCATATTGCGTACTGCGGCTCTTGTGATGATAATCATAGCCATTGCCAGACCGCGTTCTTCTACCAAGATGGACAAGATCGACACGGAAGGCATTGACATAGTCCTGGCTATGGACGTTTCTACCAGTATGTTGGCCAGGGATTTCACGCCAGACAGAATCAGCGCGGCGAAAGACATTGCCATCGAGTTCATCTCGCAGAGGCCGTCCGACAGGATGGGAATCGTGGTATTTGCCGGTGAGAGCTATACGCAGTGTCCTCTCACTACCGACAGGGCGACATTGATAAACCTGATGAAGGAGATAGAAACCGGTCTCATCGAGGACGGTACTGCCATCGGCAACGGTCTTGCTACCGCTGTGGCGAGGATGCAGTCGTCAGATGCGAAGAGCCGCGTGGTGATTCTTCTGACCGACGGTGTGAACAACAGCGGAGAAATCACTCCGCAGATGGCGGCGGACATAGCCAAGACCTATGGCGTGAGAGTATATACTATAGGTGTGGGAGCCAACGGTACGGCTCCGTATCCGGTGATTACGCCGTGGGGCGTGCAGGTGCAGGATGTGCAGGTGGAAATCGACGAGGACCTGCTCAAGAGCATTGCGGAGACTACCGGCGGAAAGTATTTCAGGGCTACGGACAATACCAAGCTCTCCGAAATATACAGTGAAATCAATAAGATGGAGAAGGCAAAAACTACGGTGGACAGTTTCCCTGTATATAAGGAAATGTTCACGCCGTTTGCTCTCGCGGCGTTGCTCTGCCTGCTGCTTGAGGTTTGTATGTGCTTCGCCATCAAGAGATTGCCTTAAAAGGGCGGAAAGAAAGGATTTGTTATGATATATTTTGCACAAGCACAGTATCTGTTTCTCCTCCTGTTGGTGCCGGTTTTCCTGGTGCTGTACGGGGTGGTGAGATACAGGCGTGTCCGCAATATAAGAAAGTTCGGTGACGAGAAGCTGGTGAAGGACCTTATGCCGTCCTACTCCGGAGCGAAAGGCTGGACGAGGATAATCTTGTTCTCGCTTGCTTTTCTGTTCTTCAGCATTGGCCTTGCCCGTCCTCAGATAGGTGCCAAACTCAAGGAGCACAAGAGCAAGGGCGCCGAGGTGATGATTGCCCTGGACGTGTCCAACTCAATGCTGGCCAAGGACTATTCTCCGAATCGTCTGGAGCGTGCCAAGCTGGCGATATCCCGCCTGGTGGACAAGCTCAACGGGGACCGCATCGGCCTTGTACTGTTCGCCGGTACATCATTTGTCCAGCTTCCTATCACGACCGACTACGTGTCGGCGAAAATGTTCTTGGGAAACATCTCCACGGAGTCGGTTCCTGTCCAGGGAACTGCCATGGGTGACGCCATCAACACTTGCATAAGAAGTTTCAGTGCCCAGAGTGAGAACAGCCGTGCCATAGTGGTCATCACTGACGGTGAAAACCATGAGGACGACCCTCTGTCGGCAGCGAAGCAGGCGGCTGAGATGGGCATATCCGTATATACGATAGGTGTCGGTTCTTCTCAGGGACAGCCTATCCCGATGAAGGACGGTCTGCTTAAGGATTCCAATGGGAATATCGTGGTGACGAAGCTTGACGAAGCTACGCTCAAGCAGGTTGCCCAGGCAGGAAAGGGCGCCTATGTGCATGCGGGGAATGATGAATTCGGACTGAATCCGATTATCGACAATATCAGGAAACTTAATGACGAGGAATTCAATTCCATCGTTTTCGAAGAATATGACGAACAGTATATGTATTTCTTTGCGATTGCGCTCGTGCTGCTGGTTGTCCAGATGCTGATAGGGGAACGCAAGGTGTTCGGAAATCTGTTCGCTAAAAATTGAGGTTGTTTATGAGGTGGTTTAGAAATATTGTTGCGGTGATGACAATGCTGTGTGCACTGTCATTGACCGTGTCAGCCCAGGTGGACAGGCACGATGTGCGTGCGGGAAACCGCAAGTTCCGCAAGGGGGACTGGAAGGCCGCAGATATATCTTACAGGAAGGCACTTGTGAAGGATTCCACATCGGTTCCTGCAAATTTCAATCTTGCCAATACGCTCTACCGTACCGAGAACTATGATGAGGCGGCCAAGACGATGGAAAAGATCAAGGATTCGGCTCCGTCTTCGGCCAATGCCGCTGATTATTTCTACAATGTCGGGGATATAGCGATTGCCAAGAAGGATTGGCAGGGCGCCGTGACCGCGTTCAAGGAGTCGCTTCTGCGCAATCCTGGCGACCTGGAGGCGAAGGAGAACTATATCTACGCCAAGAAGATGCTTGAAAATCAGCAGAACGGTGGCGGCGGAAATGGTCAGGATAACCAGGACAATCAGGACAATCAGCAGAACAAGAATGACCAGAATGGCCAGGGTGACCAGAACCAGGATCAGAAAAAGGACAAAAATCAGGATCAGAATGACCAGAACAATCAGCCTCAGCCTCAGCAGAACAATCAGAGCGGTCAGCAGGACGGTCAGCAGATGAAGATTTCACCGCAGCAGGCCCAGCAGATGTTGAGGGCCATTCAGGCTAAGGAAAAAGAGACTCAGGACAAGGTGAACAAGGAAAAGGCAGAGGCTCTCAAGTCGAGACAGAAAGAGAAGAACTGGTAACGGAAGAAGGAGAAGAATATGTTGGATATCGTAAGAAAAACAGGATTGACAGTGCTGTTGGCGCTCATCACACTGACAGCTTTCGCCCAGACGGAAATCAAGGTGGATGCTCCGAACATCGTGGAGTCGGACGAGCAGTTCAATGTCACGTTCATAATCGAAGGCAGCAGCCGCCCGGGGAATTTCAGTTGGGCACCGGGAGATGATTTTACCTTGGTGTGGGGCCCTCAGAGCGGCTCTTCGTCCAGCGTAAGCATAATCAATGGAAAGAGGACATCGTCATCCCAGTTCACTTACACATATATAATCGCGCCGAAGAAGACCGGCAAGTTCACATTGCCGCAGGCGACTGCAAAGGTAAAAGGTGAGATGATTTCATCCGCTCCTCTGCAGATAGAAGTGCTTTCCGGCGGATCTTCATCGAATCAGGCTGCATCTGCCTCACATCCAAGCACTTCGCAGCGTTCTTCGTCCTCTGATGTGTCCTCATCCGACATTTTCCTGAGACTTTCCCTGAGCAAGACCAATGTGGTGGTAGGGGAGCCGATCAATGCTGAACTCAAGCTCTATCAGAGAGTGGACGTTGCAGGCTATGAAAGCCCCAAGTTCCCTACATTCAACGGTTTCTGGAGCAAGGAGACGTATGCTCCGAACAATGTGAACTTCCAGAGAGAAGATGTGGACGGCCGTCTTTACAATGCCGCGACACTCCGCAGATATGTACTCGTACCGCAGCAGACCGGAACTCTCGTCATTGACCCGGCAGAACTTGTCTGCCTTGTGAACGTGCGCTCTTCATCGAGTTCGGCCCGCAGCATTTTCGACAGTTTCTTCGATACTGGAACCACGACCATAAGGAAGCGCATAGCGACTTCGTCCGTAAAGGTCAATGTCAAGAATCTTCCTGGCGGGGCCCCGGCTTCATTCTGCGGAGGAGTCGGCAACTTCACCATAAGTGCCAAGCTTAATCAGCCTCAACTTAAGGCACACGAAGCCAATTCATTGATTATCACAGTGTCAGGACGCGGCAATGTGTCGCTTCTCGAGGCTCCTAAGGTGAACTTCCCTCCGGATATGGAGGTCTATGATACCAAGTCTTCTGAAAATACAACCCCGAACAGCGGCGGAACTTCAGGAAGCAAGACATTTGAATATCCGTTCATTCCGAGAAGTCACGGTGACTTCATCATAGAGCCGATAGAATATTCGTATTACAATGTGACGACCGGCAAATATGAGACATTGACCACCGCCCCTATTCCTTTCAATGTCGAGAAGGGTGATACTCCGGAAACTACCGGTTCGTCAATGCAAGTGGCGGTTCCGGACAGAAAGGATGTGAAGAATCTCGGGGAAGATGTCAGATATATCCGCACGAAAGAGCCTTCGTACAAGTTCAGGACCGTGTTCTTTGTGGGCAGTGCAGGATATTGGTTCGCATTGGTGTTGATCCTTTTCTGTGCTGTGGTCATCTGGTTGGCTTTCAGGAAGATAGCCTCGAGAAGAGCAGATGTCGTGGGCAGCCGTAACAGGCGTGCCACCAAGATGGCATTGTCCCGTCTCAAGACAGCCGAAGGCTTCCTCAGCAAGAATCTGTATTCCGCATTCTACGAGGAACTGCACAAGGCCCTGCTCGGTTTCATCTCGGACAAACTGAACATGGGTGCTGAGGAACTGAACAAGGACAATATCAAGTCCCAGCTTGTCGCAGGCAGTGTTTCCGCTGAACTTGCGGACCGTTTCGTGGCTCTGCTTGATGCCTGTGAGTTTGCGAGATATTCTCCGGATGGCGGAAACGAAGCCATGAATACACACTATAAAGAAGCTGTGGATGTCATTTCATCTATCGATTATGTCATGAAACGTAGAACATCAGGCGGGTCGGCTGCCAAGTCCGCTGCATTGGTCATAGCGTCCCTGCTCTTGTTGCAGACAGGTCTGCAGGCTGGGGAGACGGCTTATCTCGATTCTCTCTGGACTAAGGGTGCAAATGCTTATGCTTCAGGAAATTGGAGCGAGAGTACAGAGGCTTGGGGTACACTTGAGAAGGCCGGTGTGGTCTCTCCGGAACTGTATTACAATCTTGGAAATGCTTATTTCAAGTCAGGTGACAATGCCCGTGCGGTCCTTTATTATGAAAGGACACTGAAGGTAAATCCTTCGTTCGCCGATGCGAGATATAACCTGGATATAGTCAGAAGCAGAATCAAGGACAAAATCGATGTCGTCCCGGAGTTCATTCTGAAGAGTTGGGCGAGGAAGCTCTGCTATACGCTCAGTTCCAATGTGTGGGCTGTGCTGTCGCTGCTGTTTTTTGCAGTTTCATTGGCATTGGCCCTGGTTTTCCTAATGAGCCATTCTGCGGCAGGACGCAGAGGCGGATTCTACGGAGCCATTGTGGTGTTCCTCCTGGCGGTGTCCTCGTTCAGTTTCGCATTGTGGCAGCGCAGCATGTTCCTGAAGCAGAGCAATGCCGTGATCATGACTCCGGTATCGTCCGTGAAGAGTTCACCTTCTGAGAACGCGTCCAAGGACCTGTTTGTGCTGCATGAGGGAACGGAGGTGAAGGTGCTGGATTCTGTGGGAGACTGGAATAATGTGGAGCTGTCTGACGGCAGGCAGGGCTGGATCAGAAACAATGAAATGGAAATAATATGAGAAAACTTTTCGTCACTCTACTGATGTCCGTGGCTGCGCTTTCCGGCGTTGCGCGGGCATCTGCTTTTTCTGACAGGGACAGTGTCCTCAGATTCGCATTTGTCACTGACACTCATCTTGCGACACATACCAGTGCGATAGAGGACCTCAGCGCGTGCCTGAGAGATATTAACAAGTCGGATTCTCTGGACTTCGTGCTTTTCGGAGGCGATATCACGGATTTCGGAACAGATGAGGAAATCGGTATAGCCAAGAGTATGATGGATACGCTTCGTGTCCCATATTTTGTTGTGCAGGGCAATCATGATGCAAACTGGTCTGAAAGCGGCTGTAATACTTTCCTGAAAGTGTTTGGTTATGAGCACTTTTCGTTCGCCAAGAAGGGATGGCGTTTTATAGGGTGCAACAGCGGTCCGGATATGCGCATGGCTCCGGGACTTGTGCCGAAGGAGACTATGGAGTGGCTCGGCTCTCTTGAAAATGAGGGCAGGAGCATTTTCATAAATCATTATCCGATGGATTCGTCGGTCCTGAATTATTTCGATGTCACCAAGCAGCTAAAGCGCCTCGGGGTGCGGTTCTGTGTCGGAGGACATTGGCACAGAAATGTGGTGAAGAACTATCAGGGGATTCCTGCGGTGCTGTGCCGCTCGTCATTGTCAGCAGGGGCTGTGCCGGGGTATAACATTGTCCGGATCAACGGGGACAATATCAGTTTTTCCGAAAGGCGGATCTATGGAGATACTGCGGTGGAATTTGCTCCGTGGTACAGGTATCATTTTTCGGGAAATGCCCCTCAGGACAGTGTGAAGTATGACAATGACGGTCTGCCGGAAGATTATCCGTGGATGCGCTATGACGTGAACGTGCGTTATCCTCAGGTCAAGGAGAACTGGAAGCGCTCGTTCGAGGCCAATATAGTGGCGGGTTTTGCTGTACGTGGAGGCCGGGCATATTTCCCGCTTGCCTGTGGTGTAGTCAAGTGCATATCCCTGAAGGACGGCTCTGAAATCTGGTCAAGGCAGTTCGACGGAAAGATATATTCGACTCCAGCGATAAGCGGAAAGACATTGGTCTTCGGATGTACCGACGGCAATGTCTATGCTCTGAATGCCTCAGATGGCTCTGTGAAATGGAAATATCATACTGAGAAGTCGGTGCTGTCTTCTCCAGTCATCATGGATGGTCTGGTGTACATCGGCGGCTCTGACCACAAGTTCAGGGCATTGTCCCTGAAAGACGGAAGTGCGGTGTGGACTTATTCTCCGGTTGAGGGGCATGCCATTTCCACGCCTTATTGTGATGATGAGAGGGTGGTTTTCGGCACTTGGGGAAGGACGCTTTATTCTCTGGATCCGCGTACCGGCAGGGAACAGTGGAAGTGGACGGTGAAAAAGCCTTCCAGGATGTATTCTCCTGCGCATTGTGTGCCTGTCTATGGTTCGGGACGCATATTCGTAGCCGTGCCTGACAGGAAGATCTATGCTATAGATGCCGCTACCGGCAAATGTCTTTTCAATGTAGATGGCGGCAGGGATGCGCTCTGTGGAAGTGAGGACGGAAAGATCGTGTTCTCCAAAGTGATGTTCGGCAAGGCCTATGCGTTCCGCTCCGATGTTCCGGCCCCTGCAGACGGCGGCGAAATTTCGTCCGGCAACAAGCTCTGGGAGGTGGCGGACAGTCTCGGATACGATATCGGGACCTCTGCATTGACGGAAAAAGACGGGGTGCTGCTGATTCCGTCGGACAAGGGCAATATCGTGGCTCTGGACGCTGCGACGGGCGAATTCCTGTGGGCGCACAAGGTCTCAGTGGCATTGGTGAATCCGCTGAAGGTGTCTTCCGACAAGAAACGGATGACTGTCCTTGCGTCAACGATGGACGGCACCGTGACGCTGCTTACGATCGAGAAATAACGGTTGTGCTATATGCCGGCGGTGAGGCGGAAGTGCCAGAGGACAATGCCGGCTGTGACTGAGATGTTCAGCGAGTGCTTGGTCCCGTACTGTGGGATTTCCAGGACACCGTCCGAACTGCTTACGACCTCTTGCTGTACGCCCTCGACTTCATTTCCGAAGACCAGGGCGTATTTCTTTCCGTTTTCGGGGATGAACTTGTCCAGACTGATGGAGTCTTCGGCCTGTTCCACGCTCAGAATGGTGTAGCCTTCTTCTTTGAGCCTGCCTATCACATCCATTGTGGAAGGGGAGTGCTCCCATTCGACGCTGAATTCGGCGCCGAGTGCGGATTTGTGGATTTCTGCTGACGGTGGTGTGGCGCAGATGCCGCACAGCCATATCTTGTCCACTTTGAAGGAGTCGGCGCTTCTGAATACGGAGCCGACATTGTGCGCGCTTCTGATGTTGTCCAGCACTACACAGACTCCGGAGTCGGGGAGTTTTTTATATTGTTCCGCACTTACTCTTCCGAGTTCTATGTTCAGCAGTTTCCTGTTTTTCATCGTTTTGTTTCGATTTTCTGCAAATTTATGCAAATCTTGAACAGTTTCTAAATTGTTTCATCCGAAAAATGCTATATTTGTAGTACATCATTGATTTTAACAGCTTCTTATATGAAACAGGATCTACAGATTTTTGAATTAATCAAGAAAGAAAGAGAAAGACAGTCTCAGGGCCTTGAACTGATAGCCTCGGAAAACTATGTCACTGACCAGGTGATGGAAGCAATGGGTTCGGTTTGCACGAACAAATATGCGGAGGGCTATCCGGGAAAAAGATATTACGGGGGTTGTGAGGTAGTTGACCAGATCGAGCAGACTGCGATTGACAGACTCTGCGAACTGTTTGATGCTGAATATGCAAATGTCCAGCCTCATTCCGGCGCCCAGGCAAATCTCGCAGTGGAGATGGCGGTCCTGAATCCGGGAGATACCTTCATGGGGCTCGACTTGTCCCAGGGCGGTCATCTTACTCACGGTTCGCCGGTGAATGCTTCAGGAATCCTTTACAAGGCAGTGGCCTATGGTCTTGATCCTGAAACGGGATGCATCGATTACGACCGTATGGAGGAGTTGGCTAAAGAGCATCGCCCGAAACTTATCATCGGCGGCGCTTCCGCATATTCCAGAGAGTGGGATTATGAGAGGATGAGAAAGATAGCTGATGAAGTAGGCGCATTGCTCTGGGTGGATATGGCTCATACTGCGGGACTTATCGCTGCAGGCCTTCTCAAGAATCCTGTGAAGTACGCTCATATCGTGACATCCACTACCCACAAGACATTGCGCGGACCTCGTGGAGGCGTTATTCTCATGGGCAAGGATTTCGATGATCCTCAGGGCCGCAAGACTCCTAAGGGCGAGGTGAAGAAGATGTCCCAGATCCTGAACTCAAGCGTGTTCCCGGGTATCCAGGGCGGACCTCTCGAGCATGTGATTGCTGCCAAGGCTGTTGCATTCTATGAGGCGATGCAGCCTGAATACGTGGAATATCAGAAACAGGTTGTCGCAAATGCCCAGGCCATGTGCGCGAGATTCATTTCCAAGGGTTATAAGGTGGTTTCAGGCGGCACGGACAATCATCTGATGCTTATCGACCTCCGTACCCGTTTCCCGGAGGTGAACGGAAGAGTGGCTGAGACAGAGCTGGTAAAGGCTGACATTACCGTAAACAAGAATATGGTTCCGTTCGACAGCCGTTCCCCATTCCAGACTTCAGGAATCAGAATCGGTACTCCTGCTGTGACTTCAAGAGGTTTCGTGGAGAAGGATATGGAAGATATCGTGGAACTTGTTGACAGCGTTTTGGCTTCCGCTTCCGAGCATCTCGACGCCATCACGGCCAAGGGCGAAAGGACTCCGGAGCAGCTTGCTTCTCTCGAAGAGCACAATGCCGTGCTTGAAGAGGTGAAGAGAAAGGTTCACATGATGACCAGCGGAAGACCTTTGAACAGGTACTAGTCAGTTAGTCAGTAAATCAATAAAGAGGGTGACAAAAAAGTCTATCAAGACTATTTAGTCACCCTCTTCATCGTTATGTGCCTTCTTATTTGAGAGACCGCACCACGCGGAATCCCAT
>ERZ779890.3890-NODE-3890-length-12876-cov-2.637548_pt1 | contig 12876 bp, 9 predicted proteins | sample MGYA00511553_ERZ779890 | MGnify/ENA primary metagenome ERZ779890 (study PRJEB29588, sample SAMEA2152064) | human gut metagenome | biome: human gut; feature: human-associated habitat; material: faeces | place: Denmark | collected 2008/2010 ...
GACAGCGCGACAGAAAACAGACTATGGCTACGGTCTTGTTTGTGACGTGAACGGAGAACCTTTAGATTCGGGAAAAATTCTATTAACGGGAACCAACCAAGAGCACGGCATCATCACGCTTCCCGCAGATTCCTCTTTAGCACAAAGCGATTTTCCGATTGGACGGCGTCTTAGGGTTTTACCTAATCATGCGTGCCCGACGGCAGCTCCCTATGCGCATCTTTTGCTTGTCGAAAACGGAAAAATTGTTGCGGTTCTTTCCCATGTACGCGGCTGGGAGATTGCGTAGAAATTCTATTGATTAAAAGGTTATTCCATCTTTTTTTAAAACCGCTACCGGGTGCAGGTAACGTGTTTTTTACCCGCACCCTCAAACCTAGGGATTTCCCTGATGTGTAAAACCTTGTGTGTTTTTTGTCGTCGTTTTGCGGATTTCCGAGGTTCTTTTAACTGACACACTTTCTTACATGCTAGAATCTAGTACATAGTACTTAGTCGGTACAGTCTAGTGCTTTACGACTAGTACTTTTATTTCTTGTAAAAAAAAGAAAGATGGTCCCATGAAGAAATCCGATTTAAGTGTTGTAGCTATTCTTTATCTCTTCGTTTTCTTTTTTGCCTACCAAACGCATCAACTCCCCGAAGAAGCTCAGTCGTATCCCGGCTTTCTTTTGGCCGTGATTTTTATTCTCAATACGATTTATCTTGCTGTCGCATTGTGGCGTTGGAAGGTTAAAAAGCTCTTTAAAGACGATTTAGAGCACCTGTACGACGGTTTCATTCCAAGTCAATTCTTTACCGTGATGGTCGGAGCGGCCCTGTATGTAGCGCTCATTTACTGGATCGGCTCCTACATCGCGAGCACCCTGTACATGGCCGTTGCTCTTGCCCTTTTGAAAGTTAAAGCCAAGTGGATTGCTGTGGTCATCATCTTGCTCCTTGTCGTCATTTGGCTTGTCTTTACGTTGTTCTTGAAGGTCCCCCTTCCTGTCGGACAACTCTTTTTCTAACCGGTCAGGAGAACAGCGATGTTAGAAACATTATCTTTGATGGGTGCCGGTTTTATTAATGCGGCCACTCCCGTAAATTTAATTGCAATGGTTTTGGCAACGACGTTCGGCCTTGCAATCGGATGCTTACCCGGTCTTTCGGCAGCCATGGGCGTAGCACTTTTACTGCCCGTGACATTCGGGATGCACCCGGCAACGGGCCTGATTGTCCTCGGCGGTATTTACTGCGGCGCCATTTTCGGCGGATCGATTTCAGCGATTTTGATTCATACACCGGGAACTCCCGCCTCGGCGGCAACGGCAATCGAAGGTTACCAGCTGACACTAAAAGGGCATGCGGCTCGTGCCTTGACCGTTGCGTGCGTTGCCTCGTTCGTGGGCGGTCTCTTGTCGTGTCTCTCTCTTTACTTTTTCTCGCCCCCCTTAGCGGCCCTTGCGATGCAGTTTAAGAGCCCGGAATACTTCTGGCTCTCGCTTTTCGGTCTGACGGTCATTGCAGGTGTCGCCTCCAAATCCTTGATTAAGGGACTGATTTCAGGCTTTTTGGGCCTTTTTATTTCCACAATCGGCATGGATCCGATGGAAGGCATCGAACGCTTTATGTTCGGTCAGGATGCTCTTTTCGGCGGCATTAACGTGACATGTGCTCTGATCGGCTTGTTTTCCATGTCTCAAGTTTTGATCCTGGCGGAAAAGAAGATCGTCGAACGCGGAAAGGCCGCGAAAGTCACCGACCGGTTCGGCCTGTCGCGTGAAGACATCAGGAGGATTACACCCACGTGCTTGAGAAGCTGGATTATCGGCAACATAGTCGGCATTTTGCCCGGTGCCGGTGCGACGATTGCCTGCTTTATGGGATACAACGAAGCGCACCGCTGGAGTAAGCACAAGGAAGAATTCGGTAAGGGCAGTATCGAAGGCGTAGCCGGCTCCGAAGCCGCTAATAATGCCGTGACAGGCGGGTCGCTCATTCCGACGTTGACACTCGGCATTCCCGGAGAATCCGTGACGGCGGGGTTTATGGGGGGAGGTCTTATTATTCACGGCCTGCAGCCCGGGCCCGAACTCTTTACGACCTACGCGGGCATGACCTATACGTTCTTTGCCGGCTTTGTTTTCGTGCAGTTTGCGATGCTTGCAGTCGGTATGTGCGGCGCCAAGTGGTTTGCTCACATTGCGCGTCTTTCCGACGCTATCTTGATTCCGTCGATTGTGCTTTTGTGCGTTGTGGGCTCGTATGCCATTCACAATTCGCTTTTTGACGTGAGCATGATGCTTTTGTTCGGTCTTTTGGGTTACCTGATGCGTAAATTCGACTTCAGTACCCCGGCTATGGTCTTGGGTCTGATTTTGGGTCCGATTGGCGAGCGCGGTTTGCGTCGTGCGCTGCTCCTGAATGATAACGACCCGAGCATCTTCTTTTCCTCGTCGCTGTGCTGGATTCTGATTGCTCTGTGCGTGGTCGGCATCTTGTCGCCGATTTTGATGGGACGCCTGGAAAAGAGAATGGTTCATCGGGCCAAGAGCAATACGGCCTCAGCCTCAACTAAATAACTTGATTGCAGTATCCATATTTGATAAGGAGAAACCTATGAAAAGACGTGTTTTGGGAATGGCTCTTGCAGCTTCGTTGGCTCTGACCCTTCCGTTTGCCAGTCACGCGTGGGAACCTGCCGGTGACGTTTCCGTAATCGTTGCCTACAAGGCCGGGTCCGGTACCGATAAGACCTGCCGTCCCTTGATTATGATGGCTGAAAAGTATGTCGGTAAGACCCTTGTGATTCACAACATGCCCGGCGGCGACGGCAAGATCGGCTGGACGGATTTAATCAAGGCTAAACCTGACGGACGCACGATCGGCTTTGTGAACCTTCCGACGTTCACCCAATACATTGCCGAAGGAAAATTTAAGGTCGACCAGATTGTCCCGGTTTGCAACCACGTGACGGAAACGGGCGTCATCGTCGTTAAAGCCGATAGCCCCTACAAGACCTTAGATGACCTCGTTGCGGCGATGAAGAAGAACCCGCGCCTTAAGGCCTCGACAAACGGCAACCGCGCATCGAACCACATTTCCGCGCAACTGTTTGCCAACTCGGCTAAGGTCAAGTACAAGGCTATTCCGTACGGCGGCACGGCCGATCAACTTCTGGCCCTGCGTCAGGGTGAAGTGGACTTTTCATGTCCGAAGATTGCCGACGTGGCGAGCATGATTCACGGGGACAAGCCCGAATTGCGTGTTCTCGGCATCTTTGACACCAAGCGTGATGCGGCTCTGCCGAATGTTCCGACGTTAAAAGAACTCGGCTACTACCCCGAGTGGTACGGTACGGCCCGCGCCATCGTGCTTCCGAAGGGCGCTCAGCCGGAGATTGTTAAGTTCTACGCCGATGCCTTCTTAAAGACGATGCAAGATAAGGAATGCGCCGAATTGCATCACAAGGCCGGTTTTAACATGGATTACAAGAATCCGAAAGAATTGGCCGACCTCATCCAAGCGCAGATTAATTTCTGCCAGATGACGGTCAAGCCCGAATTCTGGAAGTAATCGATTTAAAAATTCAGAACGGATAGTACTTTTCCTCCCTTTGGTTTCGCTTTTGTCGGGTGTGCGAAATCAAAGGGAGTATTTTTCAGCCTTATGCGACAGTGTGCTTCGGGTGAATTTCCTGTAGGGAATACACGCGCGCATCGGCTAGGGGTTTGATGCCTTCGACCGCGGCACGGCCGCCTGCAATCGTCGTAAAGTAGGTGACGCGATGGCCGAGAGCCGCCAGACGAATCGCTCGGGCATCGTTAATTTCGCCCTTCGACTCATTGCTTGTCATAATGAGAAGCTGCAGGGCTTTGTTCTTAATCATATCGAGAACGTTCGGGCGACCGTCACTGACCTTATTGATGATTTTACAATCGATTCCGGCATGGGCAAGCGCTGAAGCCGTTCCGCGAGTTGCTACGAGCTTGTAACCGGCATCCGCGAGCTCGGCCGCAACAACGATGGCTTTAGGCTTATCGTCATCACGCACGGAAATAAAGACCGTGGATCCTGCGGGCGGAAGGGTATTTCCCGCGCCGAGCTGGCTCTTAAAGAGCGCTTCACCGAATGTGGCTCCGACTCCCATCACTTCGCCCGTTGAGCGCATCTCGGGGCCTAAAACCGGATCGACACCGAGGAATTTGGCGAAGGGAAACACCGCTTCTTTGACGCAAAAGTGCGTGGGTTTGACTTCCACCGTGATGCCTTGCTTGGCAATGGAGTCTCCGACCATGCAGCGTGCCGCCACCTTGGCAACTTGAACGCCCGTGGCTTTGGAAACAAAAGGAACCGTACGGCTGGCGCGGGGATTGACCTCGAGGACATAGACTTCGGGCTTTTCCGTCACAGCATTTTTTACTGCAAACTGCACGTTCATCAGGCCCACGACGCCGAGGGCTTTGGCCATAAGAACGGTCTCGCGTCGTACTTCCTCGAGGATATCTTCCCGAAGACTATAGGGCGGAAGTGAACATGCCGAGTCGCCTGAGTGCACACCGGCTGCTTCAACGTGCTGCATGAGACCTGCGATTTTGACCTCCTGTCCGTCGCTTACGGCATCGACGTCCATCTCGACGGCGTCATCCAAAAAGCGGTCTAACAGAACAGGGCTTTGTTCGCTCACGACAATGGCTTCGTGCATGTAGCGCATGAGTTCCTTATCGTCGTGCACGATATCCATCGCGCGTCCCCCGAGGACATAACTCGGACGCACTACGATGGGATAACCGATTTCGTGCGCACAGGCAAGGGCCGCCGATTCCGTGTGCGCCGTGCGGTTTTCGGGTTGTCTGAGACCGAGTTGGGTAATTAGGCCCTTAAAGCGCTCACGATCTTCGGCGCAGTCAATCGCATCAGTGGAGGTGCCGATAATGCGAATGCCTTCTTTTTCCAGGTCTCGGCAAATCTTTAAAGGTGTCTGTCCGCCGTATTGGACAATCACACCGTCAGGCTTTTCCACGTGACAGATTTCCAAGACGTCTTCAAGCGTCACGGGCTCAAAGTACAGGCGATCGGACGTATCGTAGTCGGTCGAGACCGTTTCCGGGTTGCAGTTGACCATGATGGTTTCGTACCCGTCTTCATGTAAGGCCATCGAAGCGTGCACGCAGCAGTAGTCAAATTCAATGCCCTGACCGATTCTGTTCGGTCCCCCGCCTAAAACGACAATCTTCTTATGATCTCTGGGATTGGCTTCGTTTTCTCCGGAGTAAGTCGAGAACATGTAGGCCGTTTTAGTTTCAAATTCGGCCGCACAGGTATCGACGCGTTTGTAAACCGGATGCAGATTCAGGGTGTAGCGCTTTTCTCGGACATCCTTTTCCGACGTGTGTGTCAGGCGGGCAATTCGCTTATCCGAAAAGCCTTTTTTCTTTAAGTAAAAGAGGGCGTCCCGGTCGATTTCTTGTAATGAGACCGTTTCAAGGCGTTTCTCGATACGCACGAGTTCCTCGATTTGCGCGAGGAACCAGGGATCGATCGACGTCATGCGGTAAAGCTCTTCGCACGTCAGTCCGATTCGCATGGCATCGGCGACATAAAGGATGCGCTCGGGACCGGCTTCACTGACTTCGTGGATGATTTCTTCCCGGTCGTTCGAAAGGCTCGTTAAGCCGTCTTTTCCGGTCTCCAGTCCGCGAAGAGCCTTTTGTAGGGACTCCTGGAAGGACGAGCCCACAGCCATCACTTCACCGACGCTTTTCATCTGAGTGGTTAAGCGATTGTCAGCTTGCGGGAATTTTTCAAACGCAAAGCGCGGAATCTTCGTGACAACGTAGTCAATCGTCGGCTCGAAGGACGCAGGTGTTGCACCGTCCGTGATATCGTTTTTCAGTTCATCGAGCGTGTACCCGACGGCAAGCTTGGCAGCGACTTTGGCAATCGGAAAGCCCGTGGCTTTGGAGGCCAAGGCCGAGGAGCGCGACACACGCGGATTCATCTCAATGACAATGAGGCGTCCGTTTTTCGGATTAACGGCAAATTGTACGTTCGAACCCCCGGTATCCACGCCGATTTCACGTAGCACGGCAATCGAGGCATCGCGCATGATTTGGTATTCTCGGTCCGTTAGGGTTTGAGCCGGGGCTACGGTGATCGAGTCGCCCGTGTGAATACCCATGGGGTCGAGGTTTTCAATCGAGCAGACGATAATGCAGTTATCGTTCTTATCGCGCACGACTTCCATCTCGTATTCTTTCCAGCCGAGAAGGGACTCTTCGATCAAGAGTTCATGCGTGGGCGATAGTTCCAGCCCGCGTTCGCAAATCTCGACGAATTCCTGCATGTTGTAGGCAATGCCGCCGCCTGTCCCGCCTAAGGTAAAGGAGGGACGAATAACGGCAGGGAACCCCACTTGCGACTGGACTTGCAGGGCCTCGGCCATGTTGTAGGCAATGCCCGATCTCGCCGATTCCAGGCCGATGCGGCTCATAGCCTGTTTAAACCGTTGACGATCTTCGGCTTTATCGATGGCATCGGGTGATGCTCCGATCAGTTCCACCCCATAGCGCTTAAGAACTCCGGAGCGATTTAGCTCCATCGCAAGGTTCAGGGCCGTTTGCCCGCCCATGGTCGGCAAAACGGCATCGGGCTTTTCCCGAGCAATGATGCGCTCCAGGACGCGTGCGTCCAAAGGCTCGATATAGGTAGCATCGGCCGTATCGGGGTCGGTCATAATCGTTGCCGGGTTGGAGTTGACGAGTATGACGCGATACCCTTCTTCGCGAAGGGCTTTGCAAGCTTGTGCTCCGGAGTAGTCAAATTCACAGGCCTGACCGATGATGATGGGGCCGGCGCCGATAATCAGTACGGATTTTATGTCAGTGCGTTTGGGCATTTTTAGTCCTTGTTTTCTGTCATGCGAGAAAGTAGGGGGCCCGAGGATTGAAATTCGGGCACGAGCATTTGTCCGACTTATCGTCGGTTCTTTCGCATGAGAGAGGCGAACTGATCAAAAAGTGTGGCGATGTCGTGGGGACCGGGACTTGCTTCCGGATGTCCCTGAAAACTCATGGCCGGAGCATTGAGAAATTCCAGCCCTTGCAGCGACCCGTCAAAAAGACTGGCGTAAATCCCGGATACATTTTCAGGAAGTGTCGTTTCATCGACGGCAAAGCCGTGGTTCTGACTTGTAATTGCGACGCGATGCGTACGGCGGTCCGTGACCGGGTGGTTGGCCCCGTGGTGGCCGAACTTCATTTTCACGGTCCTGGCCCCGGCGGCAAGCCCCATAATCTGATGGCCTAAGCAAATGCCGAAAAGCGGGATTTTCTTCTCCAGGAAAACGCGAGCGGCTTCAATCGCATAGGTACAAGGCTCGGGATCTCCCGGGCCGTTTGATAAAAACACACCGTCCGGATGCATCGCAAGAACGACATCGGCAGGCGTCTTTGCCGGAACGACCGTCACACGCATGCCGCGCTCTGCCATCATTCTGAGGATGTTGCGCTTAATGCCGAAGTCGTAGGCAACGACGTGAAAGGGGAAGGCCGCCGGCCTGTGAAAGCCCGGGGCCCCGTCATTGCCTGTCATGGTCCAAAGTCCTTCGGTCCAGTCATAGGGCGCATCGGTTGTGACTTCGGAGGCTAAATCACGACCGACCATCGAGCCCCAGGAGCGGGCTTGATTGATTGCCGACTGAAGTTCTTCTTGAGTTAAATGGCCGTCTTTCGCAACGACGATGGTTCCTGCCATGGCCCCTTTGGTGCGCAAACGACGCACGAGAGCGCGCGTATCGATGTCGTAAAGCACGCATTTGCCGTGGGGCTTCAGGTAGTGCTCGAGCGAATCGGTTGCACGAAAATTGCTCACAACGGGGCTTGCGCACCGGAGAATCAGTCCGGCTGCTGCAACGGTCGGACTTTCGGCATCCTGCTCATTGACGCCGACATTGCCGATGTGCGGGTAGGTGAGCGTGACAATCTGGCCTGTGTAACTCGGGTCAGTCAGGATTTCCTGATATCCGGTCATAGCGGTGTTAAAGACCACCTCGGCCGTGACGGAGCCCGGGGCGCCCAATGAGCGTCCGCGATAGACGGTTCCGTCGGCAAGCGCCAAAGCAGCTTCGGGCCGTGTGTCAAGTTGTATGGAGTTCAAGAGTCTCTCCTAGGTTCGTAAAGTGTCCTATCGCATTGCGCGGGGCCTTGGCGCCCGACTTTAAGGACTCGGAACAAAGGGCATCTGTCCCGTAACTAACAAATAAATAAATTATTATAGTAGAGACTATTAGCGCTTGTCGCTTGACTTATGTTCGCCGTTCGAAGCGATTATATGAGCCTTTCGTAGGACTTGGTTCCGGACATTTTTTCCTCAAATCGATGCCGTACATATCGTCAAGTCGTCGGCCTTTTTGTATCGCAATCGATTCCTTGCCCTTTAAAAGAGACGGAGAATTATTTTAGGCGGCACAAAATACGGCAGTTTCCCTATTTCACTTTGCTTGGCTTTCCGATATGATGGGTTAGTCGGGCCGAGAATGTGCGCCCCTCATCGAAAATGAATCGTATGTCTTTTGAACGTCAAAAACCCGTTATCCATGCACGCAACGTGCAGTCGATGCGAATGTGTATTGCCCTCTGAAGGCGACGCACCGCACGGGTTTTCTGACGCACTAAAAAACCTCCTTATCGTCTTGCGGGTGTCCCGCTCATAAGTTCGGATTCGTCCGTTTGTCGGACCGATTCCGCCATGTTGTTATTCCTTACTTTTTTCACAAATCGGAGAAACTATCATGAAACCATCGTTCAAACGCACTGTCTTTTTTGTGTCCGTTGCAGCCTTAATCGGCACTGCATTGACCGGATGCGGCGAAGAGAAAGCCTCGGACTTCAAAGTTGTAAAAATCGGTGTTGTCGGTGAGTACAACGCCCAGTGGGAGACTGTTAATCAGAACCTTGCATCGGACAAAATCCGTGTCGAACTTGTCAAGTACTCGGACTACGCCACGCCGAACCGGGCGCTTTCGGATAAAGAAATCGATTTAAATGCCTTCCAGCATAAGGCCTTCTTGGCTAACGACATCGCCCGCAACGGCTACAAGATTACGGACATCGGCGATACGCTTGTCGCACCGCTTCGCATCTATAACAACAAATCGAAGATTTCCAAAATTTCTGACATCAAGGACGGCGACAAAGTCGCCATTCCGGCGGATTTAACAAACGGGGGTCGCGCAATTAAGCTTCTTGAGGCTGCAGGCTTAGTTACCGTAGACCCGGCCAAGGGGTATGTGCCCAATAAAACCGATATCACGCACTACAACGTCAAAATCGAGATTGTCGAGGCCGAGTCGGGAATGTTGTCCAATCTTTTACCCGATGTCACGGCTGCCGTCATTAACGGCGGCAACGCCTTTACGGCAAAACTCAATCCGGCGACCGATTCGATCTTCTCGGAAGAGATCGGGCCCGATAATCCTTACTTCGTGCGCCTTGCGAACGTCATAGTTTCTCGCACGGACGACACTCAAAAAACCGAATACAAGAAGGTCGTCGAGGCCTATCACAAGCAAAACGTCGCTCAAACCCTGAAAGACGCGTACAAAGGCGCCTTTATTCCGGTTTGGGCCGGATCCGGCGAGTACAAACTCAAGTAAAACAACATGCGGGAAGCCGGAATTTCCGGCTTCTCGTACACGATTATTTACGAGACGCTATGGATACCAAATCGACCATTCATGCAATAGTTATTAAACGACTTAAGGCGTACCAAGCCGCCTCTCTTGCCATTTATGCGCACCCGGAAACCAGCAATCATGAGTATTTTGCTCAAGAGACGTTGACAGAGCTTTTGGCCGAAGACGGATTTTCGATTACAAAAGACGTTGCGGGGCACCCGACCGGATTTACGGCCGCGTACAAGGCTCGCAAATCGGGCCCCGTGATCGTTTTTCTGGCCGAATACGATGCACTCCCGGGCATTGGACACGCCTGCGGACATAATCTATTCGGCACCACAAGTTCCTTGGCAGCCGTTGCTCTAAAGTCCGTAATCGACACGGTCGGAGGCGAAGTACGAGTCTACGGCACACCGGGCGAAGAGGGCGGAGAGAACGGCAGTGCCAAGGCAAGTTTCGTGCGTGAGGGATTTTTCAAAGACGTTGATGCGGCTTTGTGTGTTCATGCAAGCCGGGACGGGCACATTCTGACGTGTCCGTCGCTTGCGTGTGCTCCCGTGGACATTCAATTTCACGGGAAAGCGTCGCATGCAGCCAGCGCACCCGAAAAGGGCATTAACGCTCTTGATGCAGTCATTGCCGTCTATAACTCGATTAACGCCTTGCGCCAGCACCTGACAAGCGACGTTTGGATTCACGGAATCATCACACACGGGGGCGATGTTCCCAATGTCGTACCCGACTATGCCGCCGCCAAGTTTTATTTGCGTGCCGCAACGGCTCCGACGCTTGATGCCGTTTACAAAAGGGTCGAAGACATCGTTCGGGGTGCTGCTTTATCGACGGGAGCTACCGGTTCGATGACCCCGAGCCAAAATCGCGTGGACAACACCGTGATTACGCCCTCGTTTGATGCCGTCTATGCTAAGGAGTTAACCGCCTTCGGGTTGACTGCCGAGCCTCCGGCGTCCGTTAAAAGCATTGGTTCGACCGATGTCGGGAACGTCAGTCAAGTTGTTCCGACTATCCAACCGCAGATTCGCATCAGCCCCAGTCCGATTGCCGGGCACAGCGAAGCCTTTAAAAAGGCAGCAGGATCCAAGATGGGGCTTGACTCCGTTGCACTAGGGGGAGAGGTGCTTGCAAGAACGGCGCTGCGCCTTATGACGGAACCTGCTCTTTTAGCAAGTATTCAAGCCGAGCACCGTGCTCAGGTGGCGCGCCAAAGCAATCCGGGGGTAACCGAACATGATTGAATTGAAACACATCGTCAAACGCTTTACAGGCGATTTAAGATCGGTGACAGCCGTCAACGACGTTTCTCTTCGGATTAACGACGGAGAAATTTTCGGCATTATCGGGTTTTCCGGGGCGGGCAAATCCACGCTCGTGCGCTGTATCAATCTCTTGGAGCGCCCGACAAGCGGACAGGTACTCCTTGACGGAGTAGACCTCACGAGCCTTGCCCCGGCTTCTCTTCGGAGTGTACGTCGCAAAATCGGCATGATTTTCCAGCACTTTAACCTAATGCCGAGTCGCACGGTCTTTGAAAATATCGAGATGCCGCTCAAACTAACAAAGGCCGGACGCGAAGAGCGTTGCGCGAAAATCCACGCTCTTTTATCTCTCGTGGGTTTATCGGACAAAAAAAATGACTACCCCTCGGAACTTTCGGGCGGACAAAAACAGCGAGTTGCGATTGCCAGAGCACTTGCCAATGACCCTAAGGTGCTCCTTTGCGATGAGGCCACGAGCGCTCTTGATCCCAAGACAACCCGTTCGATTTTAAAGCTCCTTAAAAAGGTCAATTCCGAGCTTTCGATTACGGTCGTCATCATCACGCACCAGATGTCGGTCATTAAAAGTATTTGTGACAGAACCGCTGTTTTGGATCACGGAAAACTCATTGAAGAAGGAAGTGTTTTAGAGGTCTTTTCCGACCCGAAAAGCCCGGTGACACAAAGCTTTATTAATTCGGCAAGTAACGTCGACGGACTTATGGAAATGCTCGAAGAAGCCGAACAAAAGGGAGTAGGACCCGAGACGTCGGTGTATTTGCTCACGTACGCCGGGCAAAGCGCCGGAAAGCCTTTAATGAGTGAGCTTTACAAGCAGTTTTCCGTAAGCGCCAACATCATCTTCGGGAACATCGAACTTGTGGGCGGAACACCGTTCGGCAAACTTGCCGTGACATTTAAGGGCCGTGAAGAGGATGAAAAGAAAGCCCTTGCGTACATTCGCGAGCAGGGCGTTCGCATTGAGGAGATTAAACTATCATGAACATCCTTTATGACTTATTTCCGAACTTAGAGCGACTCGGTGGAGAATTTCTTTGTTCCGTGGAGCAAACGGCAACGATGATCGGGGTTTCCGGGACCATTGCCTGGATTCTCGGGATTGCCGTCGGTGTCCTTTTGGTTACAACACGCCCGGGCGGCATCTTGGAGCATCGGGTTCTTTTCACGGTTTTTGATCGCTTGATTGACATCATCCGCTCGATTCCCTTCATCATTTTGATCGTGCTTTTGATTCCGCTTTCACGCCTATTAGTGGGAACAGGATCGGGCGTGACGGGGTCTTTTGTCGCGCTTGTTTTCGGGACGGTTCCGTTTTTTGCACGCCAAATCGAATCGGTTCTCTCGGAAGTCGACGCAGGTCTTATTGAGGCGAGCGAAGCAATGGGGTTTTCACCGCGTGAGATTATTTTCGGGGTGTATCTGAAAGAATGCATCCCCGGAATCACGCGCGTGACGATGATCACATTCGTCAGTTTTATCGGCATTACGGCGATTGCCGGGGCAATCGGCGCCGGCGGTATCGGGGACTTTGCGATTCGCTACGGCTACCAGATGGGGTATCGGGACATGATATGGCTCTCGGTCTTTGTTATTCTTGCCGTCATCAGTCTTTTTCAATGGGCGGGAAACGCTCTTATTCGTCGAACGACCCACTAAAAGCGCCTCCGGGAGTCGGGCTCGGGGTCGGTTTTTCGGGCCGGTCCCGTGCTCTTTCGCTCCATGAGGCGGTTGGGGTATTCGACACGCATAATCCGGTCGGACGTTTCGCCTCTCATGCGTTTTTGCAAAATGTGAAAGGCGTACCGTCCTTTTTCTTCGAGTTGGTGCTCGACCGTTGTGATGCTCGCAAATTTATAGCGGCTCGTACTCGTGTTATCGCACCCGCAGACCGAATAATCCTCGGGAATCCGAAAGCCGCGA
>ERZ779890.3896-NODE-3896-length-12866-cov-3.660370_pt1 | contig 12866 bp, 7 predicted proteins | sample MGYA00511553_ERZ779890 | MGnify/ENA primary metagenome ERZ779890 (study PRJEB29588, sample SAMEA2152064) | human gut metagenome | biome: human gut; feature: human-associated habitat; material: faeces | place: Denmark | collected 2008/2010 ...
CGCCCGCTCTGGCCTGCGCCACGTCCATGATGCCGCTGCACCAGCGGCGGCGCTGGCGGAGCGATACGGCGAAGTCGTTCGGCGCTTCGTCGTAGGTCAGCGCGCCGGGGACAAAGCAGACGCGCACGCCGTTTGCCGCGCACTGCGCGGCAAACTCCGCGTCCTCGGCGATGGTCGAGGTGTTCCAGCCGCCGAAGCGCTCAAGCACCGCGCGGTGGACGGCAAAGCCCGTGCCGACCAGCTTGGAGGAAAGACCGCAGCTCATGCGGGCGCGGGAGAAGAAGGTGTCGAAGAGCGTGAAGTACAGCCCATAGCAGCCGGAGAGCCAGGAGTCGTAGGGATTTTTCGCGCGCATCGCGCCCTTGCACACCTGCGCGCCCGCGCAGAAGGCGTCGTTCATGCGGGCGAGGAATCGCTCGTCCGCGATGTTGTCCGCGTCGAAGACGCAGAAGGCGTCATAGCGCTGCGGCAGCAGCCACGCGACCGCCTCGTGCAGCGCGTCGCCCTTGCAGCGCACCGGCTCAAAGCAGCGGAAGATCTTCGCACCCGCGCAGAGGGCCTCCGACTCGGTGTCATCCGTGCAGTTGTTGGGGATCACAAAAATATCGTAGAGCGCGTCGGGATAGTCCTGCTTTTTCAGGCTCTCCACGAGCGCGCCGATGACAGCCTCCTCGTTGCGCGCGGCAACGAGGCAGGCAAAGCGCGTGCGCGGCGCGCACACCGCATAGCGCTTCGGCTTTCGCAGCGCAAAGAGCGCCACGGCAAGGAACCACAGGCTCGCCGCCTTCAGCAGCAGCGTTAAAATCAGGATCAGTGTGTCGAGCATGGGAAAAGACCGCCTTTCACTTGGGATGAACCAAGCATAACAGGCGGTCTTTAATCGGTCCTATGGTTTTGTTTAAGCGTTTTTTAAGACTTTATTGCCGAATTGTTACTCCGTGCGCGGCAGGACGAAGCCGACCTTGAACAGGTCGCCGTCGATGGCGATGGAGAACGTGCCCTTCTGCAGCTCGACAAGGCTCTTGGCGATGTTCAGCCCAAGTCCGCTGCCCTCGGTCGTGCGCGAGCTGTCCCCGCGCACGAAGCGCTCCAGCAGCTCGTCGGGGTCGATGTTGAGCGCGTCGCGCGAGATGTTCTTGAACGAGAACGCCACCGTCTCACCCTCGCGTCTCGCCGCGATGTAGAGCCGTGTGCCCTCGCAGGCGTACTTGCAGGCGTTGGAGAGCAGATTATCCAGCACGCGCCACATCAGCGCACCGTCGCACAGGCAGTATAGGTCCTCGTCCGGCAGCGTCACCACCGGCTCGAGCCGCGCAGCGGACAGCTTTTCGGCGTACTCGCCCACCGTCTGGTCGATCAGCTCGCGCACGCTCCGCCGCGCGATGTGGCAGGGAATGTTGCCCGTCGACGCCTTGGACATTTCCACCAGGTCCACCGTCAGCTTCTTGAGCTTGTGCGCCTGCCGGTCGAGCACGGCAAGGTATTCCCGCTCCTGCTCCGGCGTGTGCTCGCGCTGAAGCAGATCGACGTAGTTCACAATGCTCGTGAGCGGCGTTTTGATGTCGTGCGATACGTTGGTGATCAGCTCCGTCTTGAGCCGTTCGCTCTTGAGCCTCTGCTCCACCGCGATGCTCATGCCGCGGCTGATGGCATTGAGGTTTTCGCCGTGATGCTTGAGATCGAAGTACATATGCGAGGTATCGACCTGCGAGGTGAGGTCGCCCGCGGCGAGGGCTTCGCCCTTCTGCAGCCGCCGCAGCTGCATGGAAAAGAGACAGGCGGCGACGGAGAGGACGAGCAGCGTCAGTAGCAGCGGCCCCGCCGCGTGGTTGCTCTCAAAGGCGATGAGCAGCACGCTCACCGCGCAGCAGCCCACCGCCGTGCGCCACACGAGCGGAATGCCGCGCACGAAGCCGGCCAGCGCTCCCCACGCGCGGCAGAGCACGCGCCAGCACCACCTCAAAATCCGTCGGCAGAGCCGGAGGAGCCAACAGCAGACGGTGTTCTCCCACCATCTCCCCAGCTTCACGCGGGCGCAGAGCGTCGTCCAGAACGCAAGGAAAAGCGCATAGGCGAGCGCGGCAAAGGCAAGCAGAAGGGCGAGCGCGATCGGATCAAAGCGGTCAAGCCTCTGCTCCGCGCTCTCCACCGCGGCGACAACGAGCACACCGCCTCCGCCGAGAAGGAGCAGCGCATAGAGATCAAAGGGGAGCTTCTCCTGCCAGCCCGCAACCGCCTCCTCGCGCCCCGGCCTGCGGCCCGCGGCACGGGCGAGGAAGATGAAGAGGAACAGCTCCGCGGCTGCACAGGTGATCACGACCGCCGCTGCGTGCGGCGCAAGGCGCGTCATCGTGTGGTAGAAGTCCCGCGCCCGGTAGACGCTGTCCTGCGCGGGATAGTCCACGGCGATGTAGCTGCGGAACACAACGCCGTCCTGCGCCATCTCACCCCACCAGCCCGTCACGGGAACGTCGCCTGTGCGGTGGTTATCGAAGAGGATGGTGCCCGCCTCGTCCTCGATCGAAAAACGGACGTTCGTGTAGCGGTCGTCGGCGGGATACCAGTCGTCATACTTCGCCAGCACCTCCGTCTGCCCGTTTTCTACATAATAATGATAGCTGTCGTAAACATGGCTCATTTCGCGGTAGACCGCGCTCGAGCAGATGCTGCTTTCATAAAAGTCTCCGCGCAGCTCGCCGCTGTAGCTGAACGCGAGCGCCGCGCCGTAGCTCAAAAGCACCGGCACGAGCACTACGGCGAGCAGAAAGGCTGCCGCCTTGGCCCAGAAGCCGCCCGCCCAATCATTCCTTTTCATGTCGAAGGTCCTCCATTTTATACCCCAGGCCCCACACGACCTTCAGGTAGCGCGGCTCGGAGGGGTTGATCTCGATCTTCTGACGCAGGTGGCGGATGTGTACCGCCACGCTCGTTTCGGCGCCGAGGGAATTTTCGTTCCACACCAGCTCGTAGATCTGGCTGCTCGAATAGATGCGTCCGGGCGACCGGATAAGGAGCTGCAGGATGTTGAATTCCAGCGGCGTCAGCGAAACGCTCTCGCCGTCCACCGTCACGCTCTTGGCGTCCTCGTTGAGCGTCACGCCGCCGACGGTGTAGATGCCGCGCTCCGGCGCGGTCTCCGGCTTTGCGCCGAGCAGCGTATAGCGCCGAAGCTGTGATTTCACGCGGGCCAGCACCTCCACGGGGTCAAAGGGCTTGGTGATGTAATCGTCCGCGCCGACGTTCAGTCCGAGCACCTTGTCGCTGCTCTCGCTCTTCGCCGTGAGCAGGATGATGGGCGCGTTGCTCTCGCGCCGGATCGCCGCCGTCGCGGCGATGCCGTCCAGTCCCGGCATCATGATGTCCATGAGGACAAGGTGGATGTCATTCTTCCGCACGGCCTCGACCGCCTCCGCGCCGTTGTAGGCTTCAAAGACGCGGTACTCTCCGCCGGATAAATAAATCTTCAGCGCGGCGACAATATCGCGGTCGTCGTCGCAGACTAAAATGTTGTGCATTGCTTTCCTTCCCTCCCTGCCCGACGCGGCGCCGCCTCTCGGGCTTTCCTGAGCTTACTCTACCACCGCAGCCTTAAAAGGAAAAGGGGGAAAGCCTTAATTTTTCTTTAATATCAGAAAATGCTTGCACTCCCCCGCCGCTTTCGCTATAATAGCAGAGTGCTTATCCGCACTCACGCGCATATCCGGGTATAGCGAAGCTGGTATCGCGCCTGGTTTGGGAGAATACGCCCAGCCGAATAAAAAACTGAATAACCGGGTGTAGCGCAGTTGGTAGCGCGCCTGCTTTGGGAGCGGGTCGCTCCCCTTTCGAGCCGGAAAATACCGTGACCGCAATCCCTTGATACGCCTGCGATAAAGGCACTTCCCCCGCAAGCCGAGGTGGTCAAAAAATCGCCGTGACCACATGTTTGACCACAGTTAAAGCAAAACTGAATACCCAAAAATCCGGGATTAGCGCAGTTGGTAGCGCGGGTGGTTTGGGACCATCAGGCCGGGAGTTCGAGTCTCCCATCTCGGACCACAGCCCCTGAAATCGAACGATTTCAGGGGCTGTTTTTCCGATTGCTCCGCAGATTATGCTATCGAAGCCGATTTCTTATTGTCATTTCTACAATCAATCAGATAAATTGATTCACCGAGTAATTCTTCATAGCCAGCAGCCTTAACAACTTGTTCTGAGTATAGGTATTCACTTTCAGAGAAGCAAAATATTGCTATCAAACTTCCATCTGTGCAATTTGCTGCTTCATATATTTTCACTTGTGTAAATACATGTGATAATGTTGAGTTGCTTGCTAATTTAAACTCGACAATATTTTGATTGTTTTGCCCCATTGAAACAATAAAATCAGCTTGACCTCTCCCATTATTAGGCTCTGCATCTACCTTATAGCTTGTTCCATACCAAACGAAGCGGAAGAGTCTTTGTAAGTCATTCTCTTTAGCAATCTGTTTACCATTGGTGTACAGATTCTTGTATCCATCGCAATCTTCAATAATATGTTTGAAAAATCTCAGTCTTGCTTTTGCCTCTTCTCTTGCAGTTAGTTGTTCATTTGTCTGATAGTTCAAATTTTTGAATAGGGAAATTATCTTTTGTGATGCAACGCACAATTTCTCTATTTGTTCGTTTAGTTCAGCCAAACTCTGGGAGCGTATCTTATCAACATCAGTCTCTCGTAGCCTTATATAATAGTCGTAAAGTTCTGGATGTTCCCTCACTAATTCCTTGAATGCATCCTTTTCAATTTTTCTGATAGATCTTTCGCGAATAGACCTACGTTTTCCTCTCTGCATTTCTTCATATTGTCTTACTGCTAACCCAATGTAGTTATTCACATATGTTCGTAATGTATCATTTTCAATTGCGCTGCGAATTCGTTCATGGCTTTCATAAAAATCCTTTTTGTTAATTGACGGTTCATCTTCTCTTAAAATATCATAAGGTGTCAGCAAAACATATTCTTTTCTTCCCTTTTCATCCAAAACATACGGGAGGCAATATTCCTTGCTCACAAAACTCTCAGTTTCATAATTGAAATATGCCTTATCAACTGGAAATTTCTCAAGGAATTTCTCGTCAAGATATTGCAACGCAAAATTTTCTGTGTACTCGCATAAAAATCCTTTTATAAGATTCACAGTTAAGTCACTAATTTTATCTTTGCCGCTACCATCATACAATAACATTACTTTTTCAATGTGTTGCGATTTAGATATTCCATGCGTGTTAATGGCAAAAGCTATATTCTCATATAAAAATTTTGCATACTCTTTACCAAGAGCCAAGCCTTTATTTCCAACCAACGAGTATCCTAACCAATTATTGGGAACTTCGCTAAAATTAAACCAAGCACTAACTTCTTTCATTGTTAGTCCTTGCTCCGCTTTCGTATACAGAAAATGGAAATAACGAATTATACTCTTATGCAAGTTTTTATATATTTCTTTCTCACTATTAAAAATTAGCATGGGATCAATAAACAAGGGAATATCACAAACTAATGAAATATCAACAGCACCATATTCCTTTAATAATTCACTACTGATTTGGAATCTTTCCGAGAAAAACATAAAATCCCCCCGCCCATTTTATATAGTAATATTATACTATATTGAGCTATGCGTTGTCTACAGTCTATGGTAATATTGGCCATTGTATCGGCACGCTTTATAAAATGTTATCTCCATGTCAATTAACCAGTGATGACCTCGCTACCGAAACTAATGCTCTCGCTCATTATTGCCATCGTCTCACGGGCAAAAAAAGCAAGCAACCTAATTTGCCTCGTCCTTATTGCTTAGTAATAGGTATCAAGCAACTTCCGCCCTTATTCTCTGTCTGCCCCCAACATTGCTACCACTGCTCCGTAATGCTTCTTCACCGTATTCCGCGCCAGGCCGGTTCGTTTGGCGATGGTCGAGAACTCCGTGACCTCTGGGTGGAGGCGCATATAGTCCCACAGCTTGCGCTGCTTTTTTGTCAGTTTTTCTGGCGGGGCGATGCCCGCAAGCTGCTCCTTGAGATTTTTGCGTTCCTCGTTCATCTCCGTGATCAGCGCTTTCAGCTTTTCATCGCACTTCTCGCGGGTGTGGGCGTAGACGTTGCGGGAATGTTGCGTCCCGTCCGGCCATATGGGAGAATAGCGTCCCTCAAACAGGTGGTCGTTGATCTCCGTGACACAACCGGTGCCCGGTTTCCTTTTCTTCCCCACATAGGGCTGGAAGTCCACGATGCCTTTCTGCTCCGGCTCCGCTTCTTCCTGCGGTTCTGCCTCTTCCTGGTAAGCAGCTTCAGAAGTTTCCTCCGGAATCTCCTCAGCCCCGGCTTCTTCAACCACTTCCGCTTCTATTTCCTGTTCGGGCTCCTGTAATTCTTCTTCAATCTGTTCTGCGTCTTCTGCAGATACTTCCACATCATCTTCTGCCGGTTCTGTGTACGGCTCTGTTTCTTCTTCAGTCAGAATATCCTCTTCCAAAGTATCTGAATCCGCAATGCTTTCCGTCTCCTTGGCAGCATGTTCTTCTGCATCAAGATCCAGTTCCATCTGTACAGCTTCTTCCTCCGGTTCTGCTGTGGTCTCTTCAAGTATATCTACAATCTCTCCAACTGTAATATCACGTTCTACATTCTTTTTTGCTTCTTCTCTTGCTGCCTTTCTTTCTTTTTTCGCGGTAAGCTTCTCAAGTTCTCTTCCCGTCGGCATCTCTTCTTCATCCAAAGCCTCCTTTTCCGAATCCGCATTACCCAGAATGCTGAGCTGGAACGGGCATCCAAGAATATCTGCGATCATACGCATATCCTGCTCCTGAAAATTATCTCTGCCAAGCCGCTGTGTCAGATTCTGACGGGACATCTTTTTCCCGGTTCTTGCTTCGATTTCTTCTGCAAGCTCTTTAATCGTCATATCTTTTCTGCTTAAAACAATTTTTACCTGCTCTCCGAATGTGAGACTAATCATTTATTTTTCCTCCTTTTCTCCCCGTATAAATATATCTTCTTTTTAAATACAGACTTATTGCTTTGTTAACTTAAAACTTTCTTGATAAAGGAATCTTTTTCACTTATCTTTTATTCTAGCAAATGACATTTTATCCGTCAACACCTAATAAATGCACGAATTTTTTGTATTTTTTTTAAAAATAATTTGACAAATCAAAATCAGTCGCTATAATAAAGCGTATCAAGAACGACGGCGTTCCCTATTATCCGGGGAACGCCTTTTTTGTTCTTTTTTTAAATCGAGAAGGAGGGACTCAGTTATGAAAAAACTAGAAATCATTATCCAGCCGGAAAAACTGGAAGCCCTGAAAGCAATCCTGGATGCTTCCAATGTCAGCGGTATTATGATCAGTAACATTATGGGATATGGTAATCAGAAAGGACACAAACAATTTTATCGCGGTGCTGAATACAGCGTAAATCTTCTTCCTAAGATCAAAGTAGAAACTGTTGTTGAACCGGAAGTTGCAGAACCTCTGATTCGGAAAATTGTCGAAGAGATCAAAACCGGTGCGTACGGCGATGGTAAAATTTTTGTTTACGAAGTACAGGATGCTGTAAGAATCCGTACCGGTGAACGTGGCTCTGCTGCTCTTTAGCTAAAAATATATGTGAATTAGAATAGTGTTGAATATCGTTATCAAAGAGGATAACTACAAATGAACTGCCTGTAGATCATTCATTGTAGCTATCCTTTTTATTTGAAATGGAGGATGTTAAATATGGGATTATCTGATTTAATTGCGGGCGGAATGGATGCAACCGCCGCCACTGAACTACTGCTTAATGTTATCTGGACAATTGTCGGTGCAACTCTTGTTTACTTTATGCAGGCTGGATTTGCAATGTGTGAAGCCGGATTTACCAGAGCAAAAAATACTGGAAATATACTGATGAAAAATATGATGGACTTTGTACTTGGAAGTTTGTTCTTTTTCATCTTCGGATTTGCGATCATGCACGGAACCGACTGGAATGGTATCATCGGTATAAAAGGGTTCTTCAATCCTACAACACTTGCCGATGCCGACGGACTTTTCAACGGACTGCCAATCGGAGTCTTCCTTATTTTCCATACAGTATTCTGCGCCACATCCGCTACTATCGTATCCGGTTCTATGGCAGAACGTACAAAATTCCTTGCTTACTTATTGTATAGTGCAGCAATCAGTATTTTTATTTACCCGGTAACCGGCCACTGGATCTGGGGCGGTGGATGGCTCGCTCAGATGGGATTCCACGATTTTGCAGGTTCCACAGCAGTCCATATGGTCGGCGGTATCTGTGCACTTGTTGGTGCCAAAATCCTCGGACCTCGTATTGGAAAATATGATAAAGAAGGAAATGCCCGTGCGATTCCCGGACACAACCTTTCCATTGCAGCTCTTGGCGTATTTATTCTCTGGTTCTGCTGGTTCGGTTTCAACTGCGGCTCTACCACAGCAGCTTCCACAAACCTCGGTGATATCGCAATGACAACCAATCTTGCCGCTGCTGCCGCAACACTTGCAACCCTTGTTGTAACCTGGATCCGCTATGGAAAACCAGATGTATCCATGACATTCAACGGTTCCCTCGCCGGACTCGTAGCAATCACCGCCGGATGCGACACCGTCAGCAACTACTCTGCAATCATCATCGGACTGATCGCTGGTATCCTCGTCGTATTCTCTGTAGAATTCTTCGACAAAGTAGCCAAGATTGATGACCCGGTAGGTGCAATCAGTGTCCACGGCGTATGCGGTTTCACAGGCAGTATCCTCGTCGGAGTCTTCTCCCCGAAATACACCCTCAAAACCCAGGTGATCGGTGTCCTTTCAACCGTAGCCTACGTCCTCGTAATGGCAATCATCGTATTCACCATCATCGATAAAACCGTAGGTCTCCGCGTCACCAAAGGAGAAGAACTCGACGGTCTCGATATCCACGAACACGGCTGCTCAGCATATGCGGACTTTAACTTCCGTTTATAGCCGGGCGAAGTAAAATAAAAAGATACAGCCTCTGGGATGCTTGCATTTCAGAGGCTGTATCTTTTTATTTTAATGAGCGGCTACGCGACTGAGGAAAGTCATCAGACTTTCCGAGGTTCGCCCGGCGGACGTCTTGTACTACCTTTATCATTCTACCACTTCTTATTCTTCAGCACGATCGCCGATTTCTTACCCATCATCAGTGAAATATTTCCCTCTTTCACGATATACTCTTCGAATTCTCCAATATACCCATCTTCATAAGAATACATCACTCGCGCCATATTATGTCCTTCGGCAACTTCTGCCTGCCATACCGGAACCCTTACTTCCTTCAGATGATCGGAATTATTGATAATAACCACGATCTGCTCATTCCCCCAGAATCTTCCATAGGCCAGAAGATCCGGTTCTGCTTTCAGCATCTTGATTGATCCCTTTCTGAGAGCCAGAGACTTTCTGTGGATTTGGATCATCTCACGGTAGAAATTGATCAGATCCCGTTTTTCTCTTCCCCACGGATAAGTTCTCCGGTTATCCGGATCCGTGAAACCACAAAGTCCTGCTTCGTCTCCATAATAAAGGGTCGGTGCTCCCGGCCAGGTCATCTGCATGATGATCGCTTCCCGCATAACTGCAAGGCTTACCCCTTCTTCTGCCGCACGCGACCCAAGCTGTCCCACACGGCCAACCTTATGGTTGGTACGCGTCAGGAAACGGGAATGGTCATGGTTTGACAACTGGTTCATCGCCGTCTGAAGTGACGGTGTCATCATATTTGCCATATGATGCTTCATCGCATTCATAAAATGGTCTGCATTTCCGAGAAGATCGTCGCGATATTCATCACTGTGTTTCTCCATCCCGGTCAGAAACCAGGTGACCGGCTCCATAAATGCATCGTAATTCATAACGCTGTCCCATTCATCGCCCTGCAGCCAGTCACTCGGATCTCCATAGTGCTCGGCAAGGATCAGTGCATGTGGATTTGCTTCTTTTACTGCCTTACGAAATTTCTTCCAAAATTCATGATTGTACTCATTGCTTCTTCCAAGGTCTGCCGCAACATCCAGTCTCCAGCCGTCTACATTATACGGCGGTGAAACCCATTTCTTTGCGATACCAAGAACATACTCTTCCAGTTCTTTTGAATCTTCATAATTCAGCTTTGGCAGTGTATCGTGTCCCCACCAGCCGTCATAGCTTCCATTGCCCGGCCATTCATTCTCACCGGTACGGTGGAATAGAAAATAATTCCGGTACGGACTCTTCGGTGACACAAAAGCACCTACTTCGTAACCATCGGCGCTCTCGTAGATCAGCTCTCTGTCCAGCCATTTATTGAAAGAACCACAATGGTTGAAGACGCCGTCAATGATGATTCGCATTCCCCTCTTATGGAGTTCTTCTACCAGCTTGATGAACAGCCGGTTACTTGCTTCCAGATTCTCTTTTCTGGTAGTTCTTGTCCGGTAACGGTCCGCATGGATATTGTTATTTTCTCCCGGATCCAGAAGCCTTCCTTCATCGACTTCAATTTTACCGACATGCGGATCAATATAATCGTAATCCTGTGTGTCATATTTATGATTAGATGGTGATACAAATAGTGGATTACAATAGACAACTTCTACTCCAAGTCCATGCAGGTAATCCAGTTTATCAATGATCCCCTGGATATCTCCTCCGTAAAATTCCCGTACATCCATCGGCTGCGGATCCCGGTACCAGTCATCTACATGCTGAACCTGTTCTCCAATATAAAAGTACTCTCCCGTCTGTACATCATTATCCGGGTCGCCGTTACAGAAGCGGTCTGTATAAATCTGATACATGACCGCTCCTTTTGCCCAATCCGGTGCCGTAAAGCCCGGCACGATTTTAAAATCATAATAATCCACAAGTTTGCTCTCTGCTCCCCATTTGTTATAGTAGCAGATCTCATTTCCTGATCTGATCTTAAAATGATACCGGAATGGTTTATCTTCTAATTTGTATTTCACTTCATAAAAGTCAAATGCCTTATTTGAGATTACTTTGTTCATTGGAATGCATAGTTCGCGGTTTTCCAGATAGACTTCATCTACGTCGTGAGCTGCTGTACGGAACCACAACTGAAGTTCATCTCCTGCCTCCGGTTCCGGCGGACTCACATACGCCTCTGTTCCATCACAAAACAATGCTTCTTTTTTCATAATCTAGCCTCTATTCTTCAAATAATGCTTCAAATTCTTCTCTTGTAATCTTCTCTTTTTCAAGAAGCAGATCTGCACATTTATAAAGAACAGCTTCATGCTCTTTAATAATGGTCTTTGCACGGTCATAACATTCATCAATGATCCGCTTCACTTCACTGTCGATCGTTGTGGCAACCTGTTCACCATAACCTCTGGAGGTATGACCAAAATCTCTTCCGATAAATACTTCATCATTATCATCTCCATAGCTTACAAGACCAAGTGCTTCCGACATACCGAACTTCGTTACCATGGATTTGGCGTATGCTGTTGCCTGCTTGATATCCTGGGATGCCCCGGTTGTAATATCATCAAAGATCAGCTCTTCTGCTACACGTCCACCTAGTGATACGGTAATATCCTGCAACATCTTTCCTTTGGTATTGAACATCTCATCCTTTTCAGGAAGCGGCATCGTATATCCGGCTGCCCCTACACCGGTAGGAATGATCGACACGCTGTACACCGGTCCTACATCCGGAAGTACATGGAATAAGATGGCATGTCCTGCTTCATGGAATGCAGTGATCTTCTTCTCTTTATCAGAAATTACACGACTCTTCTTCTCTGCACCGATTCCGACTTTTACAAATGCTCTGCGGATATCCTCCTGTTGCAGATACACTCTTCCATCCTTTGCTGCAAGGATCGCAGCCTCATTCAGAAGATTTTCCAGATCAGCTCCGGTAAATCCTGCCGTTGTTCTCGCAACCTGTTCCAGATCCACATCATCCCCGAGCGGTTTGCCCTTGGCATGAACCTGAAGGATTTCCAGGCGTCCCTTTACATCCGGTCTGCCGACCATGACTTTACGGTCAAAACGTCCCGGTCTTAAGATCGCCGGATCAAGAATATCGACACGGTTGGTTGCTGCAAGTACGATGATTCCTTCATTCGCGCCAAAACCATCCATCTCTACGAGGAGTTGGTTCAGCGTCTGCTCTCTCTCATCATGTCCGCCGCCCATACCGGTTCCACGACGTCTTGCCACGGCATCGATCTCATCGATAAAAATAATACAAGGTGCATTTTTCTTAGCATCCTCGAAAAGATCTCTTACACGGGATGCTCCGACACCGACAAACATCTCCACAAAATCAGAACCTGCCAGTGAGAAGAACGGAACCTTCGCCTCACCTGCAACTGCTTTTGCAAGCAGTGTCTTACCGGTACCAGGAGGTCCGACTAAAAGTGCACCCTTCGGCAGTTTTGCACCGATCTCGGAATATTTCTTCGGGTTATGCAGGAAATCAACAACCTCCTGTAAGGATTCTTTTGCCTCGTCCTGTCCGGCTACATCCTTAAATGTAACACCCGTCTGTTTTTCCACGTAAACTTTCGCATTGCTCTTGCCAACACCCATGGCACCGCCGCCCATACGCTTCATCAAAAATCCGAGCAGTACCCAGATCAGTACTAACGGGATCAGATAACTTAAAATACTGTAAATCCAGGTGGATGTGTTATCCGGAATCACTCCGCTGATATCCACGCCCTTTTCCTTAAGTAACGGAATCAGCTCATCATCCTCCACACGCCCGCAATAGTAAGTCACCTCGTAAGGCGTTTTCTCATCGGAATTCAGTGTGATGTCGATCTGGTACGAACCGATCTCCACCGACTTCACGCTTCTGCC
>ERZ779890.3901-NODE-3901-length-12858-cov-4.759666_pt1 | contig 12858 bp, 10 predicted proteins | sample MGYA00511553_ERZ779890 | MGnify/ENA primary metagenome ERZ779890 (study PRJEB29588, sample SAMEA2152064) | human gut metagenome | biome: human gut; feature: human-associated habitat; material: faeces | place: Denmark | collected 2008/2010 ...
ATTTCTCAAAAAATTTTTGAAATGTCCGAGCTTTGTAACAATTCAGCCTGTTTTTCTGTCGAAATCAAAGGCACCTCGGACATTTGTGTAACATTTGTAGTTTATGATGATTATAAATCAAAGATAACTTTCACTTAGGTATTAAGACATAATATGGAGGTGATGATGTGATGGGACATTAGCTGTTTTGGATATAGAAGAATCCGGCAAGCAGATCGGAGAAAAGTTATTTCTGCTTCTTAACGAGGAACAAAAGAATGCTCTGATGCAATATATTTTGGAACAGGGAGTCTGTCATGGAACGGTATTCAATTCCTGTCACACTTCCTCCGCATCAAAGAAAAATCCTCTAACAGAAATACAGGAAGGCGAGCTTTATCTATGCCTGGAACACCGCACTGTCAGGGTTAGGGAACGGATTATCAACCTGACAAGTAAGGAGTTTGATATACTGGCATTACTCATTGCCAATCCCAAACGTGTTTTTACTTACGAACTGATTACCGATTTGGTTTGGAAAGAGGATTGTGATTTCTATTCAAGAAAAGCCATTCATAATCATATAAGTAAGCTGCGTAAGAAATTGCGCTTTGAACCGGATCTTCCAAACTACATTGAGAGTGTCGCCGGAATCGGCTATAAATTTGAACATCTATAACATGAGCCCACAAGGTGTCGTTTTTCCCTTGTGGGCTTGCTTTTTGCGGCATATATTCTAAGAGCAGAATATGTAGAAAATTGTGAATATAAAGAGTAAAAAGCGAATGTCTGCGGACTGATACAGGAAACATAACCGATATAATTTTCTCCCAAGGAGGTATCAAGCAGCCGATTCAGGCTCCTCCTTGATGGGAGGAAATGCCTATGCGTCTATGCAACACAGATCCGCAGATAAACTGCTTTACATTCAGTCACCTATACGTCGTAATCCAGCTCGTATGGATTGCGGCGTTTTTGGTTTCGACAATATTTGAGCATTTTCGCTGTCAGCCTCCCGGAGAAATTTCATACTGCTGCTTTGGCGCGCCTGTTCTTTGTACGGGCGCGCTTTTTTGTACCCTTTTTTTAATCAGAAAGAGACTTAGACCTTATCGCTGCCGCAGCCCACCCTCTGATTTCGATTTTTGCCATCAACTCAAACATCGAAATTGGAGGAAATTACTATGAAGAAAATCAATCTTCGGGATTATTACCCGTATTATACACAGGACATGATCGTTGAGGTGCCGGATGAAGTTGCGGACATTCTCCGGGAATATAAACTTGCTGAAGCAGCTTATTTTTTGCGTACATACCGGCATAAAGCCTATTTTTCTTTGGATTATGACATCAATGTGGAACATGAGGCTATGGTGCTTGTTTTGACACCGGCAGATATTTTTGAACAGAAGGAAGAAAACGCTAGACTATATGAAGCGCTTGCCTCGTTGCCGGAAAAACAGCGTAACCGTATCACTTCACATTTTCTGTTGGGAATGAGTTTATCGGATATTGCAAAAAGCGAAGGAACCGGCGTCAGCTCTGTACATGAAGGAATCCAACGTGGACTTCGGCGTTTGAAAAAAATTTTAGAAAAAATGAATACAGACCCCGAAAATTACCATCAAAAATGAAATGTATAATAGAGGGACATATTCGGCGGGACAAGCTGGACGGGTGTGGTAAGGAAGCATATACATCCTCCACCCTAACTGTAATATCAATTTGTCTGCCATGCCCCTTGCTTGTTCCTTGACAACCGAATATACGCTGTTACAGGTACTTCATTCTGTGTTCCGAGCGGCAGATGGGGCGGCGCGGTGACAGGCGGCCTAAGGAGGTGATGAATCCAGGCTGTCCGAGCGATAAACGCAACCTACGAAACCGGCTGTGGCAGGCCGGACGCGATAACGACACAGATCATAATGGTACTTCTTCACAGCTTCCTAAAGACTTGGGGAGAGTTCCTGCGGCGTTTGCTTGCTCTGGCAAAGCGGCGGCGTATGTGGGACTATGATGCGGTGACGCTACCCGCAGCCTGTAACAGCCCCGTCCTTATAACAGAAGGACTTGCCGGGGTGCGTGGCAAATACGGCAGTAAAATCGAAATCAGATATAATGGGCCGGATTTATGTGTGCAATAACCATAGATCCGACCTATTCATGTGGTTTTGATAACACAGTTTTCAGAAGGGAGTTGATACTATGGAATTGAACACCATTGTCAGTGAAGTGGGTACGCTGGTAGACATTCGGGATGTCTCTGTCAACAAAGAACTTTCCCGTGATGAACGGATTGCAGAATTTGTTCAGCAAATCAAAAATCCATACCATTTTAAGTGTGGGCGTTTTACTGTACAGGCCAGCTTTTCTGCTGAAGGTGCTACCCTGGAAGAATGTATCAAGGGTATTTTGCGATAGCTGCAATTTTAAGAAAGGGGCTGACTTTTCCGTAAAAGCATGGTAGAATAAGAATCGGAAAAGGAATTGAATATGGCATAACCACACTTCTTGAATTGCGGGGATTTTTCTGTGCAACGAAAGGAGTGTTTTTTTATGCAGGTTTACAAAGCGATTAAGTACATCCGTCTTTCTTATACGGATGATAAAACAGTAGAAAGTGACAGCGTTGCTAACCAGCGGCGCCTGATCGATGACTACATAGCCCGACACCCGGAAATTGAGGTTGTGGCAGAAAAAATTGACGATGGTTATAGTGGTGTTTTGTTTGATCGCCCGGCATTTCAGGAAATGATGCGGATGATCGAACAAGGCGAAGCTAACTGCGTGATTGTCAAAGACCTCTCCCGCTTAGGTCGTGAGTACATAGAAACAGGCCGTTATATGCGCAGGGTATTTCCAGCCTATGGAGTGCGTTTTATCGCAATTAACGATAATGTGGACACGGAAAATGACGCTGCCGATGATCTCACGGTTTCTGTCAAAAACATTATGAATGAGGCTTACTGTCGGGATATTTCCGTTAAGACACGGAGCGCCCTGGAAGTAAAACGGCGCAGCGGGGATTTTGTAGGTGCTTTTACCATCTATGGTTATGTGAAAGTCGGCGATAAACACAAGAGCCTGGAAGTAGACGAATATGCTGCTAATGTTGTGAGGGATATTTTCAGAAAACGGCTGGAGGGATTCAGCGCTTCCCATATAGCGGATGAACTGAACCGATTAGGAATTCTTTCGCCTTTAGCGTATAAGCGCAATCACGGAATGCCTCATGCAAAAGGTGGCTATACAGACCGAAAGGATTGCAAATGGTCTGCAACTACAATCATCCGCATTTTGCAGGATGAAACTTACACCGGAACACTGGTCCAGGGCAAACAGACAACGCCCCATTTCAAATTAAAAGAGCGTGAGGACAAACCTTCTTCGGAATGGATTCGTGTGGAGGGAACCCATGAAGCGATCATACAAAAGCACGATTTTGATCTGGTGCAACGGCTCCGCAGGATTGACACAAGGACTTCTCCCAAATCGGATAAGGTTTACCTGTTTTCCGGTATTTTGATCTGCGGCTGCTGTGGCTGCCGTATGACCCGCAAGACGAACCGCTATAAAGATAAAGAGTATCACTATTATTACTGCCCGACCGGCAAAAAGAATGGCTGCACATCGTCGGTCATGCTGAAAGAGTCGGATCTGATTGAATGTGTGCAGGACAGTTTGAAAGGACATATTGAAAATGTTGCTTCTCTGGATGCCCTGCTGTCCAGTATCAGTCAGGAACGGATCAACCGGGAATTGGCGCAGGAATATGCCGCACAGATTAGAGTAAATGAAAAGCGTGTGGCACAGACCGAGGGCTTTAAGGCAAAACTCTATGAAAATCTGGTGAGTGGAATTCTGACAAAGGAAGAATTTCTCTCTTATAAGCGAAAATACAATGCAGATATTGAACTGTTCCAAAAGGCAATCGCTGAATGGAACGATAAACTTACAGATGTATTGGAAAACCGAAGCGAACGAAACCGTTGGATCAACCATTTTATGAAATTTTCTACTATGGAGGATATTGACCGCCGGGCAGTCATGCAGCTTATCCGAAGCATACGGGTAATGGGTAAAGATGAACTGCATATTGAATTTAATTACCAGGATGAATATCAGAAAGCAATCTCTTTGGCGGAACAGATTGCTACAAAAAATGAAGAAAGGATGGTGGGCTAAATGGCAAGAAAAAGCAGAAAACAGACGGCGGCACCTATGCCGGCACCATCTTTGTATGTACATGTGGCTCTGTATATCCGTCTTTCTGTGGAGGATAACAAAAAGCGGGGCTGCTCAGTAGAAAACCAAAAGCTGGTACTGAATGACTTTCTTTCAGATAAACCGGACTTCGTTGTGTATGATACCTATATCGACAACGGGGCTACAGGGACAAATTTTCACCGCCCTGGATTTCAGCAAATGCTATCTGATATTGAAGCAGGCCACATTAACTGTGTGATTGTTAAGGATCTTTCCCGATTAGGGCGAAATTCTATTGACACAGGTTATTATATCGAACAGTATTTCCATGCACATAATGTTCGCTTTATTGCTGTTACGGATCAGTTTGATACAGCGGATTCCGGAAATCTTCATGGCGGTATCATGCTGCCTTTGAAAAATATGATCAATGAAGCCTATGCTCTGGACATTGGACGAAAAATCAAAGCACAAGCGCGGCAGGCTATGAAAGATGGCGACTATATTGGTGCACGGGCACCTTACGGTTACAGGAAAGACCCTGATAATTGCCATAAACTTCTGATTGATGAAAATACTGCCCCTGTGGTAAAACAGATTTTTGAATGGGCACATGAGCATGTGTCTCTGAACCGGATTGTCCGCAATCTAAATGAGATGGGGATTCCGGCACCGAGCCATTATAAAAAGGCCACTGGCGAGATTACCAGTCCGGGCCTGATTGGAAGCGGCAAATGGCAGACCCGTACAGTGATGAAAATTTTAGAAAGCGAAGTCTATACAGGCGATCTGGTGCAAGGAAAAACAAAGATTGTAGATCATCAGCAGGTCAAGGCTGGAGAAGATAATTTGATTATTGCCAAATGCACCCATGAACCGATCATTAGCTATGAATTGTTTAATGCAGTTCAGGAATACAGAAAACAGATCTGTGAAGAAAGCAAAGCAACTCCAAAACGCCCCTACACGCCAAACATTTTCAAAGGCAAAGTGTTCTGTGCTGATTGTGGCAGAAGCCTTCACCGGCAACGTGCCGAGCGCCGGAAAGGCCCCGATACTTATTGGTTCCACTGCCTTACAAACAGCCGGGTAGAAAAAGATAGCTGCAAAGGCGCAACGATGCAGGAAAAGGAACTGATTTCTACTGTTACGGCTATTCTTGAAAAAGAGCTGACAGTTGCGCTGGGAATGTCGCTGCCACTCTTTCAGTTGGAGGCAAGACAAAAACAGGAAAAAGATAAGCTGAAAATTCAGATGTCGGCCAAACGGCAGGAAATTGAAAAAACACGCCGGCTGATCCGTGGTCTATATGAAAATTTTGTGCAGGGTATTTTGACAAATGATGAATACTTTGAATTGAAGGCGGATTATGAATATGCTATCAATGCTCTGTCTGGTGAGATTGAAGTATTTGAAAAATCTATGGACTCCCTAGACAACCAGCTTGCCCGATACCGTGCAATGGAAAAGGATGCAAAAACACTGGCACAGGATCATGTGCTGACTGCAGAACTGATTGAACGGCTCATTGAACGAATTGAGATCGACCACGAGCGGAATATTCATGTAACCTTCCGTTTCAAAAATGAATTTCAGGGAAAGGCGGTGGAACCGTGCGCAACTATGTGATTGCCCTTTATATCCGTCTTTCTGTGGAAGATTTCAAAACCGAAAGTTTGAGCATACCAAATCAAAAACTGATTCTCCGTGAAAAAGCTATGTCTCTGCCGGAATGGGATAACAGTGAGATTTTGGAATTTATTGACAACGGTCATACAGGGACAAACTTTGAGCGTCCGGCGGTGCAGGAACTTTTAACAATGGTTCAGGCCGGAAAGATCAACTGTATTATTGTAAAAGACCTTTCCCGATTTGGACGTAACAGCATTGAAACCGGCTATTTTATTGAGCGGGTCTTTCCTCTTTACCACACCCGTTTTATTTCCGTCAGTGATGATTTTGACACAGCTAATTTCAAAGGTGATACCGGAGGGATTGATATTGCTTTCAAGTATCTTATCAGCGAGTGTTATAGCCGGGATATGTCCTTGAAAACCAAAAGTGCAAAATACGCAAAGATGCGTCGTGGAGAATATCAGAGTGTCATCTGTCCTTACGGCTATCGCAAGAGTGCAGACGGACGTATGGAACCGGACGAGGATGTTGCCCCGAATGTGCAGATGATATTTCAATGGGCGTCTGAAGGCAACACCGCAGCCGAGATCACAAGAAAACTGTATGCCATGAATATCCCCACCCCTGGGGAATATCGCAAACTTAAAGGCAAGGACTATTACAATGTTTCCCGAACAAACGGCGTTTGGAGTACATCAACGGTCCTGCGTATTTTAGAAGATCAAAGATATATCGGTACCTATGTAATTGGCAAGAGAAAGGTAAAAGAGATTGGCAGCCGACATACACAGTTAAAGGATGAAAGTGAGTGGTTCAAAATACCGAACCATCATCCGGCTATTGTAAGTGTGGATCTATTTGAGAAAGCCAATGCTTCAATTAAGCGTTTCTCTCTGTCAAATAAAAAACCGCGTGATTATCTGCTCCGTGGTAAGGTGTTCTGTGGATGCTGCGATCATGCAATGTCTCTACGAAATGGTGCGTGGTTTTATTGCCGTCATTCCGAGGTGGCTGAAACGCTTCCTTGTCATGGTGTGCGCATAAAGATGGCAGATCTGGAGCAGGTTGTATTTGAAACAATTCGGGCTCAAATGTGTCCGGCATTGGGAATTGATAGCAATAAGGATAAATTGGATTTGCAGACAGTCCAGCAGGCCGAACATGAAGAAAAACTCCGTTCTATTCAAGACAGCAAGCGGCATCTTTATGAGCAGTATGCACTCGGAGAGATTGATTTGGAAACCTATCGAACACGAAAAGCGGTTTATGACACGGAGCTGGTACAAGCCAAAAATGTTCATGCTGTCATTACTGCACAGACAAAGCAGATAAAAAGTGATTATGAGATTAAGCTGAAACAACAGGAAATTGTTCAGGAAGTCGGAAACGCCAACATGCTGACAAAAGCTCTGATTGACCGGCTTATCAACAAAGTTTACGTCTTTCCAGGAGATCGGATTGAGATTGAATATGCAACACAGGATTTCTTAGAAACAAAGGAATCTGAAAAGGAGGTATAACCGTGAACACCCATTTGAAACAGCTATGGGCAGCTATGAAGCTGCCCGAAAAACTTCAAAAAAAGTTATAAATTTTTTTGTCGTGGGCTTGACATACGGGTGGCGGAGATCATGGAAGCGTACCTGTTCACAGCCCGCGTGGTCCAACAGCCTGTGCAGCCGCTGGCGCACCACCGAGGGCAGCAGGGGCGAGTCCTCCTTCTTGGGGGACGGGAACAGCCATCTGGAAACATTCCTTTTCCGGTACTCTCTGAACACCTCCAACACTTTGGGCGGCAGGAGCAGGGTGCGTACCGCCGCCTTTGTTTTCGGCTCAGTGATGACCAATTCCGAGCCTATGACCACCGCCTGCTTGCTGATTCGCAGTTCGCCCGTGGTCAAATTCAGGTCCTCCCATTGCAGGGCCGTCAGCTCTCCCAACCGCAGTCCTGTGGCAAATTCCAGCAGGAACAACTCGTAGTACTTTTCCTCCTTCGCCTGGATTAGCAGCTTTTGCATGGACTCCCGCGAGAGGAGATTCATTTCCCCTTTTCGGGCGGGCGGCAGCTTGCAGCCGGATGCCGGGTTCTGTGGAATCAGGTTTTCCGATACTGCCTTTTCCAGTGCCCGCCGGCACAGGCTGTGGATGTTGCGGAGCTGGGAGTCCGCCAGCCCCGTTTCACCGTCCGATTGGTCCGCACGCCCCTCTGTTTTCAGCCAGGCGAAGAACCGCTGCATGTCCTTCGCGGTCAGCCTGTTCAGCGGGATATGACCCAGTCCCGGGTTGATGTACAGCCGGAGATAGCCTTCGTAGATCCGCCGTGTGCCGGGACGGGCGGCGGGTCTGCTGTGCGTCTCATACCAGTGCTCCATCCAATCCCCGAAGGGCATATCTGCCTTGATCCTCGGCGGCGCAGGCGGCGCGAGGGCGTCCTTCAGCGTTTTCAGCTTCTCAACACACTCAGATTTTGTTTTAGCCAGCACATTTTTCGTTTTCGGCAGACCCTTGTCATCGTAGCCGATGACCACACGGCCCTCCCATCGACCGTCCTTTCTCAGGCGGACAGTTCCTTCTCCATTTTTCCGTTTTCTTCCCACGGTCTCAGCTCCTCTCCGAAAATGTCTGTGAGGAATTCCCCCACGATCTCCGCCGCTCGTCTCTGCATATCGCCGGTGGTGTGGGTGTAGGTATCCAGCGTGAATGCCGCTCTTGTATGGCCGAGGATCCCAGAGAGCGTTTTCACATCTACGCCGGAGGTCAGCGCATGGGTCGCGAAGGTGTGGCGCAGATCATGAAAGCGGATGTCAGGCAGTCCCGCCTGCTCCAGCAGCAGCTTCATGCGCCGGTAGGCGGCATCCGGTGCGGTCGGCCGCTCCGGGCGGAGCAGGTCCGGGAATATCCAAGCTGTCTTCGCCGCCCGCTTTCTCTCCTTCAGCAGCACCGCAAGGCTGGGCGGCAGGGTGATCGTCCGTGTCCCCGCGTAGGTCTTGGTATCGCCTGTGGTAAGGCCCTTGCCCTTCTCCCGGCGCACTGTGCGGCAGACCTTTAAGCTTCCGCTTGCCGCATCGAAGTCCTCCCACCGCAGACCGCACAGCTCACCCCGCCGCAGGCCGGTGGTGAGCTCTGTGTAGAAGAGGTCATGCCATAGCAAGCCGCGCAGAGGCCTTCCTGCTTGTTTTGCCTTGAAGCGACGGCCTAACACTTCTCCCAGAGCCAATGCCGGCAGAGCCGTTACAATGACGCCCAATACATCAAACCACAAAGGACTGTCTGTAAAGAACCAGTTGGAAATGGCAATGACCATTATGACACCGAAGGCAGCAAGAGAAGCTACATAGGCTGCAAGATAGCTGAGCAGATACCGCTTCACTGCCACACCTCCGTTCCATAGGTCTGGCCGGTGAGATCCAACATATCGTATGCCAGGTACTCCAGTTCCTTGCCCTCCAGAATTTTATATCGACTGAGTACGGAGGAAGCCTTCCGTCCATAGTTATCCGCGACCAGAGCGACGAAGGTGACAACGTCCCCTGTCTGTGTTGAGACATCCTGCATAGGGATATCAAATTCTCCGGTTAGGCGCCATTCCTGATAGCTTTCCTTTTGATTAGACAGAGAAATCGGCACTTCCTTGACCAAGCGATCATTGATATAGACGCCTAACGCTGTTTTAGTACCCTTGGGAGGATAGGGAAGGCCTGACGCCTCATACATGGAGATGTGTACTTCCACAGGCTCATAAGGTGTTTTGTTTAGACCGCCATGTTCCACGGACGCCCTGCGGCTCCATCCCTCAATATGGATATTATAGTCATTGGCCAGTGAGAGTGTTTCCAACAGTTCGCTTTTGCTCTGCTCATCCTGTTTCACTACAAGGTATACGCCCGTATCATCGCTTATCGGACAGGTGATCTCGCCAGAGTAGATAAGACCTGAGCTCTGAACAGTTTCCGCTTCGAATACGGATTCACCTATTCTGGACATCAAACTCACTATGGTGCCGCTGTTGCCTTCTTTTAAGTTTGCGGTTATCCGGTATGTGATGGTGTTTTCCAAGATATCTGCCTTGGCCACATCAATGGTGTAGTCAGTAATGAGGCTGCTTTCTTCCCGCAGACTCTCTTGTACGCGGTCGCCCACACCGGAGACGATTTCACCCTGCATACCAGCCATCTCGCCCGAGAGATAGTCCACTCTACGGTTCATTCCATCCAGCCATTCCCATAGCCAGGCTGCTCCAACCAGCAGAGCGGAAGCCAAAAGAATCAGTGGCCAGCGGTACCGACGGCGAATGCGGCGCTGCGCCTCAGCATACTGCCGGGCCATCTGCTCCACGAGTTTCAGTTGCCGTTCGTCAAGCTCGTCGGCCGGGGCATCATTCTGCTCATCCTCCAGGTCAAGAAGCCGCGTAAGGGGCACCTCAAAAACCCTGCTGAGTGCCACGCAGTAGTTTACGTCGGGTAGGGTCTTATCTGCTTCCCATTTGCTGACCGCCTGACGGGTTACTCCCACCAGTTCGCCCAGCGCCTCTTGGGATAGACCTTTTTCTTTTCTTAGACTTGCAATCCGTTCGCCCAGAGTCATTCGTACCGCCTCCTTTCACCTTCGAGTATATGGACAGGATGCAATCTTGTCTACCAAACGACAATTCCAGTCTGTCAACTTTCGTTTACATCGGTTATTTTCATTATATCATGCTTGTCCAACCTGCGCGATAGGAAATTGGGGGGGGAACATACATTGTCCAAAACACAGATGAGTGCGGTATAATGAAAGGGGTCATCATTTCGACACAAGTTTTTGTTATCATGACAGCGAAAGGAGGGATGACCCATGGAAAAGATCCTGTTAGTGGAAGATGAAGCCCGCATCCGGAATGGTTCATGTTCATAGGTACACAATGTGACCTATGGGGCAGACCGGACGGTACAGGGCACGAAAAAATAAGTCGAGGGAATTTCCCTCGACTTATTTTTTCTTTGATCCCGCGTTTATCTGTGCGACAACATTTTATTGGATATGCAGACTTTGATGATCCACGACTCTCGCCGAATCTGCTATCCGGCTAAAGCTGGAACGAAAGTGGTCCAACCGGTACCGCCCCGCAGTGCGGCATCATTTTCATCTGAGAGGGTGAACAAGTAAACGGGCTGGTGGAATCCCTTGCTGTCGGTCATATATTCGAGCTTACAGTCAGTGACTCGCACTTGCCGTGGGGACAAATAGTTGAACATGGGAACATCACGCCAAGAGAACCGCCCGGCACAAAGGCGCTCATACGCCTCTTGGGAAGAGATAACTGCAGCATTTCCATGAAGGGTGCTGACAGAAAGATGGTTGTCTACCTGGTAGAGGATACCGCCCTCTGCCACCCAGCAGACCAATTCCCCATTGGTAAGCACATCGTCTTCTACTACACATTCTGCCCGAAAAGCGTACCTTCCCTCGCTCTCGTCCACGGCGACAAAACTGGCCGCATCGGGGATCTCGATACCCAACTTATCCAGAGCGGCACGAAGGTCGTCCTCTGTGATCGCTCCGCCCTTTCCGCTGTATCGTAGTTCGCTGTCCACGCGATAATCCGTGTACTCGTAAGAGTGATCGTTGTAATACACCCACAGGGCATAGGTGCGGTGGTCAGAGTAGAACGCTCTGCTGTCATAGTAATCTACATCGGGAGTACCGAATCGAATTTCCGCTCCCTGTCGCCCAACAAATTCTGATGCAAAGGCATCGCAGTCCTTCCTTGTGAACGGCTCCGTCCGGTACACTCCGGACGGTCCGGGCGCGTTGGACAAAGAACATTCCTGCACCCATTCGATTTCCTTGGTCTTCGCGTTGTAGATCGGACCGTCCGCAAGGTTGCCATAGGGCCGGAAATGATAGGTGAGGAACACACCGGCCAGAGCAGCGATGGACAGAACGGGAAAAATAACATAGACTCCGGCGGTTTTCCATTGTTTTCTCACCAAGCTGACGAACAGCATACAAAAGCAGTACCCCAGCATAGCCCCCAAAACATTGCATATCAGATCGTCTACATCGGCCTGTCCACGACCAAGGACATACTGGAGCAGCTCGATCACAAGAGATGTGCCGACCCCGGCGGTCAGCATCCAAAACCACCGTCGGAAACGCTTTACCGCAAGAGGAAGCAGTACGCCCAGTGGAAGGAACATGGCGATGTTCAGCAAAGGGTTTAGCCAAATTTGCAGGGTAAAGTTATTCCACGCCTCCCAAAACGCCAAAAAGGGAAGGAGCTGGACGCCCGTTCGCATACCATCCATACGGTTCATTAAAGTGATGGCAGCAAGCCCACCCAAGTAGCACAACAGAAGGAGAAAGGCGACAGCTTGTCCTTTCGGAAAACATTTTCCTTCTCGACGGCACTTCAGGTTCAGCATAACAAGAATTACTGCACCTGCCGCCAAGCCGATCAAAGCGAGGGGAATTGCATTTCGAAAAAAATAAAAAATGGTTCCGATAAAATCATGCACGGTAATCTTTCTCCCTTCAATAAAATCGTATGTGAGCAAAGAAACACGCCGAAAGGCGCACAACTCCGCCGCCTGTGAGGATGCAAAATAGGTGGATATTTAGTTGCGTCGTAAAGACATTATAGCATATTCTATCTGGTAAAAAAAGAGTGAGGGTAAGATAATACGATTTAAGAGTACAGATTGTTGGATGGGGACAAGCATTTATAGCCTGTCCCCATTTTCTATGGCTTGAACGAGTCATGTTTTGATTAGTTTCCCCTGCGCTGCTTGGAATCGGAATTTTGAGACGTGTCCGGCACAGTCTCGGACTCCTGACGGGAAAACCACTCGGTTTTCTTCCCGATAATTTCCCCGGATACTGCGTCGACCTTGTAGGAATACGCACACTTGTCCGTGTAGAACTCAAGGATGTAGCAAGGCTTGCCCTGATTGCGGTTCAGCTCCTCTCGGGTGAACACGATTTTTTGTGCAGCTTCATCCAGCCCCGCGTCCTCTAACGCGATCTGCTTTGCCTTTTCCAAGCCGATAAACTCCGGGG
>ERZ779890.3906-NODE-3906-length-12846-cov-3.623016_pt1 | contig 12846 bp, 10 predicted proteins | sample MGYA00511553_ERZ779890 | MGnify/ENA primary metagenome ERZ779890 (study PRJEB29588, sample SAMEA2152064) | human gut metagenome | biome: human gut; feature: human-associated habitat; material: faeces | place: Denmark | collected 2008/2010 ...
TTTTTCCTACTTAACATTTATTAGTTTTTCTTATAAATAAGTTATGCGTGAATACCTCTGTTCTCATCACCGGAAGTGTTCACACCGAATTCATAATTATTACCCGGAAGAATGATGTTCAGAACAATACCTGCGATAGCTGCAATAGCCAGAGCAGTCAGGGTGATGGAAGTTCCACCGATGGTGAAGGTCAGTCCGCTGCTGAATCCAAGACCACACACAAAGATAACTCCTGCAATAATCAGGTTTCTGGATTTCGTCAGATCAACTTTATTTTCTACCACGTTGCGGACACCGATCGCAGAGATCATACCATAGAGCATAAAGCTGACGCCTCCGATGATGGAAGCCGGCATGGTACTGATAATGGCAGATACCTTCGGAATAAAGCTGATGATAATTGCAAATACCGCAGCGATTCGGATAACTCTTGGGTCATGCACACGGCTCAGCTCCAGAACGCCGGTATTCTCACCGTAAGTGGTATTGGCAGGTCCGCCAAGGAATCCGGCAAGAGAGGTCGCAAGTCCGTCACCAAGCAGGGTTCTGTGAAGACCGGGATCCTCTAACAGATCTCTTTCAATAATGGAAGAAAGATTCTTATGGTCAGCAATATGTTCTGCGAATACAACGAAGGCAACCGGAACATAAGCAACTGCAATGGTTCCTAAATAAGCACCCATGGATCCGACCTCTCCGTAACCAAACGGAGAGCCGAATGCGGTTACGAAAGTGAAGTTCGGATACCACTGCATATTTGCGAATGCGGAGAAATCAATGATCTTTAATGCGTCCATACCTGCCACGTTACCGATCGCGGTAAGGATTGCTGCAAGTGCGTAACCGGATACAATACCGATAATGAACGGGATCATCTTAAGCATTTTCTTACCATATACAGAGCAGATCATGGTAACGAATAAGGTTACCAGTCCGCAAAGCAGACAAAGGTAAGGAGAAGCAGCCTGTGCACCGTCTGCAGTAAATACCTTGCCGGTTGTCAGGTCACCAACTGCATTTCCTGCAAGGGAAAGTCCGATGATGGCAACGGTAGGTCCGATTACAACAGCAGGCATCAGCTTGTTGATCCACTTAACGCCGACAGCCTTAACCACAATAGCAAGTACAACATAAACAAGGCCTGCAAAAGCTGCACCGATAATCAATCCGAAGTATCCTAAGGACATGGATACACCACCTGCAAAAGCAGAGAACATGGATCCGATGAAAGCAAAGGAAGATCCAAGGAATACAGGGCTCTTAAACCTGGTAAACAACAGATAAATAATGGTTCCGACACCGGCACCGAACAATGCTGCGGAAGCGGACATATCGTTTCCGATAATTGCAGGAACAGCGATGGTTGCTGCAAGAATTGCCAGTACCTGCTGCAGGGCAAAAATCAGTGTTTTGCCAAACGGCGGTCTGTCTTCTACGTTGTAGATCATTTTCATAGTTTTCCTCCATCTCGCACGCACGGTGCGCATTTGTATATTTATATTTTTCCTTTAGCATTATGGCATCATACCTTTAAAAAGTAAAGTATTTTTCAAAAACGTTCCATAATTCAAAAATAGATACAAAAACAGAACTTCCTATGGTATAATTATCTCAGCAAACGATGAAGAGGCATTTTCATTATCCAAAAAGGAAATGTTTCTAAATATTCTAGGAAAAGAGAGGGATTTGAAATGTCAGATATGTCAAACGTATTTATACTGGATCACCCGTTAATTCAGCATAAAATTTCCCGTCTGCGTGACGAGAACACCGGAACCAATGAGTTCCGTAAATTAATCGAAGAAATTGCTATGCTCATGGGCTATGAAGCACTCCGTGATCTTCCGATGGAGGATGTTGAGATCAAGACTCCGATTGAAACCTGTAAGACTCCGATGATCGCCGGCAAGAAAATGGCGATCGTTCCGATTCTCCGTGCAGGACTTGGTATGGTAGGAGGTATTCTTGCCTTAGTTCCCTCTGCCAAGGTTGGACACATCGGCTTATACCGTGATCCCGAAACTCACGAGCCCCACGAATATTACTGCAAGCTTCCTGAACCCATTGACCAGAGAACCATCGTTGTCCTGGATCCGATGCTTGCAACCGGCGGTTCCGGCTCTGAAGCAGTTGATTTCATCAAGCAGCATGGCGGTAAGAACATTAAGTTCATGTGTATCATTGCTGCTCCGGAAGGATTGGAGAGACTTCGCAAGGATCATCCTGATATCCAGATTTATGTCGGACACCTTGACCGTTGTCTCAATGACCACGCTTACATCTGTCCCGGTCTCGGTGATGCCGGCGACCGTATCTTCGGAACGAAGTAAGCAACGGAATAAAATAGGAATACCTTAAGAATAAGATATAAAATCAGATAATCAGCCCGGTAAGTAAATGTAAATTGCTTACCGGGCTGCTCTTACTTTATTTTATTGACCGCTTACTTTTTACTCCATGGAACTGCGGATAACCTTAAGCAGTTCATCCGGCATAATCAGATGCTCCGTATCCATACCCTTTTTATCCGGGTCATAAACAATTCTTCGCGGATCCCTTCCATAGGGGTGCGCCCTGCATGTTCCTCCATAATAAACATAGAGTTCATCGTTCTGCACCTGTCCGTTGCAGATCTCCCATACCGCCTGGCGCTGGGCTTCACAAAGAGAGGCATCCTCCAAGCCATGGCTGTGTCCGCACAGAATATAGTCAAAATAAGGACGAAGCTTCTGAAGCTTGTCTAAGGACTGCAGCATCACATTCATTTCGCAGCATTCCGGAAGCTGCATCCAGGTCTGTTCAATCACTGTATCTCCGCTAAAGAGAATCCGATCCTTCCGGTCAAGCAATACGATACTTCCCGGCGTATGTCCCGGGGTTTCATATATCTCCAGTTCAATTCCTCCAAGATCAATCACTGTGCCTTCCAAAATCGGTTCAAATTCAGCAGGTTTCCGTCCGCTTTCCTTCATCATCTGTACAAATCCGTCCGCTTTAAAATATGCATTGGCAATTCCGATATCCGCAGGATGAATATAAGCCTTGTCGAAGTAAAGATTTCCATAGGTATGATCAAAATGTCCATGGGTCAGAAGGATCGCTGCTGTATGTAGTCCGTGCTGTCCAAGCGCCTCCTCAATTTTCTCTCCATGATCCGCGGGGTCGAATACCAGCACTTTATCACTGTTCTCTCTGTATACAAAGTAACAGTTGGTCTGATAGATTCCCAGCGTCATATGTCCGATACGGATATTGCTCATAATAATCTCACTTTCTGTTTCCCGACAGGTTCCGCCGTTTTCCGGACATCACCTTATCAGCCTGTGGTTCTCTCGATATCAATGACGCTCTCGATGCCCCGGATCTTGTCAATGATACGGTTCAGTTCCTCTCTGCCGCTGATCTCGAAGGTCGTCTGCAGCGTTGCCAGTCCCTGTCTGTTGGTTCTGGTGTTCATGGACATAATATCAATATTTTTCTCCGTCAGGGCCTTGGAAATATCCGCTAACAATCCGTTACGGTTGTTGGCATAGATCTTGATCTCCGCCAGATATTTCTCCGCATGTGCCTCCTCCGGCTGCCATTCCGCATCGATCAGTCTCGCCCTCTCCATCTCCGGCAGATTGATGATGTTGATACAGTCGGTACGGTGAATAGAGATACCTCTTCCACGGGTCACATAACCCACGATCTCATCCCCCGGCACAGGAGAACAGCACTTGGAAAAACGCACCGACAGATCCGCGATGCCCTTTACTACGATACCGCTCTTGGACTTCATGAGGATCGGCTTGTTCACACCACTTTGCGCATTTGCTGCATTGTTCTCCGCAATGCTTGCCAGAACTTCCTCGTTGGTCATCTCTTTCTTATGGTCACGGTCGTACAACTCCTGCATCTTGTTGACGATCTGACCCTCTTTCAGAGCACCGTGTCCTATGGCCGCCAGCACAGAATCCCAGTCCCGGAATCCATACTTGCGCATAATGGCATCCATATACTCCTGCTTCTGCAGGCTGGCAAGATTGATGCCTCTGGCTTTGCAGTAGCCGGAAAGCAGATCCTTGCCCTTTAAAATATTGTCTTCCTTTAACTCATTCTTGAACCACTGGTTAATCTTGTTCTTGGCCTGGGTACTTTTTACCACATTCAGCCAGTCACGGCTGGGGCCCTTGGAGTTCTGCGAAGTGATGATCTCGATCCGGTCTCCGTTGTTGATCTTATAATCAATGGTCACAAGCTTCCCGTTGACTCTCGCTCCCACCATCTTGTTACCAACGGCGGAATGAATGCTGTAAGCAAAGTCAATCGGGGTAGATCCTGCCGGAAGGTTCTTGACCTCACCGGTAGGAGTAAAGCAGTATACGCTGTCGGAGAACAGATCCAGATCGTTCTTCAGCAGGTTCATGAATTCCTTGTTATCCGACATGTCCCGCTGCCACTCCAGGATCTGTCGCAGCCATACCAGCTTCTCTTCTTCCTGTACCTCCGGCTTCTTGCCGTCGGAAGCCTCCTTGTATTTCCAATGGGCGGCAATACCGTATTCCGCCACGCGGTGCATCTCAAAGGTACGGATCTGGATCTCGAAAGGCTGTCCGTTGCTGCCGATCAGCGTCGTATGCAGGGACTGGTACATATTTGCTTTGGGCATGGCAATATAATCCTTGAAGCGCCCCGGAATGGGTTTATACATTTCATGGATCACACCCAGTGCCGCATAACAGTCCTTCACCGTCTCCACGATGATACGCACAGCGAAGAGATCATAGATCTGATCCAGCGTCTTGTGCTGGTTCTTCATCTTCTTATAAATACTGAAAAAATGCTTTACACGGCCATCGACTTTGGCTTCAATGCCGGCATTCTTAATATGTTCACTGACTTCATCCACAATACCCTGGATATATTTTTCACGGACGCTCTTACGGACAGCGATCTTATCCACCAGATCATAATAGATATCCGGCTCCAGATACTTCAGGGACAAGTCATCCAGTTCGATCTTCAGTTTGCTGATACCAAGTCTCTGGGCGATGGGGCAATAAATCTCCAGCGTCTCCTTGGCAATCCTCTGCTGGCTCTCCGGCGTCTTGTACTTCAACGTGCGCATATTGTGCAGACGATCCGCCAGTTTGATCATAATGACGCGGATATCCTTCGCCATGGCGAGGAACATCTTACGCAGATTCTCTGCCTGCATCTCCAACTTGGCATCTGACTGTTCTCCGTTGCTGCCGGACAGCGGAATTTTCTCCAGTTTGGTCACTCCGTCTACCAGAAGTGCTACATCATCACCGAATTCTCTCCTAAGATCCTCTTCCGTCATCACGGTATCTTCCACCACATCGTGCAGGATCCCTGCCACGATGGTCTCTTTATCCAGCTTCAGATCCGCCAGAATGATTGCCACATTCAACGGATGGATGATGTAAGGCTCTCCGGACTTCCGGAACTGATTTTTGTGAGCCTCGCTGGCAACCTTATAGGCTTTCTCGATCATGGAAATATCATCACTGGGATGATATTTTTGCACACATTGAATAAGCTCCTGATATAATTCATCCGGATTCACGAATTCTTCTGATTTACTTATCTTGTCATCATCAAAAATGACTTCGTTCTTCTCTTCTGTCATAGACGAAACAGCTCCATATTATTTTTATCGATGTCTTATTTTCCCTCGTAGCAGATGGCTGACTCCAGACGATATTTGTTAATGCGCTCACGGCCTTTCAGTCCTGCCAGTTCGATCAGCACTACCACGCCGGCTACTTCACCACCCAGAGACTCGATCAGTTTGATCATAGCCTCGGTGGTACCTCCGGTAGCGATCAGGTCATCCACGATCAGAACTTTCTGACCGGGTTTGATACTGTCCTTGTGCATCTCGATGGTAGCGGAACCATATTCCAGATCATACGTGGCAGATACGGTCTCTCTGGGAAGCTTTCCCTTTTTACGGATCAATACAAAGGGCTTATGATTATTGTATGCGATCGGTGTTCCAAAGATAAATCCGCGGGACTCGGGACCTACTACCACATCATAATCCAGATCCTTGATCTTCTCCTGCATGGTATCGATCGCCAGGTGCAGTCCGTCCGCATCCTGCAGTACACTTGTGACATCACGGAAAATGATACCCTTCTCCGGGAAATCAGGAATGCTCTTTACATATTCTTCCAACTTTTTCATGATTCTACACACCTTTCTCTTATTTAACGAATTATAGCTGCTTTTCTGCTACTTCAATCTGTTTTTTAATAAAATATTTGATGATCTCGCTTCTGGTAATAATTCCGATGAATACATTTCTATCATCGATCACCGGTACAAAGTTCTGCATCTGCGCCTGTCCCAGCAGTTCTTCCATATTCGTATCGATACATACCGGACGGATCTTGCCATTCTGGATGATATCCCTTATCGACAGCTTCTCCAGACTTTTCATGGTAATGCTGTCCAGTTCACTGTTGTGGCTTAAGATATTCCACAGAAAATCTCCCTCACTGACTACACCCACATACCTGTCCTCGGCATCGATCACCGGTACCGCCGTGTAGCCGTAGCGTTTCATCTTCTCCAACCCCTGTCTGATGGTCATATCGTCCCGAAGAAAAGTAACCTCCTCCTTCGGGGACAAAAAAGATGCAATATTCACAATGTTCCTCCTGCCTGTTCTTTTGTGTCCGTTAATTTTGATCCTTAGGGTCGACCTCTTCGAAGGTACTGTCCAAGGCATCCTGCTCCTGTTTGAATCTCCGGAGCTTGCGTGCAAAATAAATCGTAGAAAAACAATCGCCGGCACCACTGAGGATCAGTACCACTCCCAGAACACGGAACAACAGAATCGCTGCTTTGAACGGATTGTAGATCAGTACCACTCCGAGAATGATGTTGATTGCCGCCACAATAAGAAGTCCCAGCCAGCTGCCGTAACCCAGTCTTTTCAGGTCAATGGCATCCTGCAGTTTGCTGCATCCGCTACACAGAACCAGTACTCCCAGAATAAAGGGAATCAAGGAGATGACGATCTCTACCTTGTACAGGACTACTGCTCCCAACACGATTCCGAGAATACCGAATACAAACTCATTGTGATAATAGTTCTCTCTGGCATCTCTGAGCAGATAGCAGATGATAGAAATGAGACCTGCCACGATCAGTACGATACCAATCAGATACCCCAGTGTCTTCTGCATGGTCTCGGGAATCAACAATGCCACGATTCCTAAGAGAATATACAGCACACCGGTAAGAATTGCTTCCCATTTCAATTCTTTCAGCATTTTCATATGTAACCCTTCCTTTCCTGTAACTGACTGTAACTGACTATAACTGTGAAATCCCGTTAAACTCAGGGGAAACGAAAAAGGGGCTCTCTGCAAACCTGCGGAAAACCCCCTTTCTGTTCAATTTACTTTCTGCCGCAGCACTTTTTATACTTTTTGCCGCTTCCGCAAGGACAGGGGTCGTTGGGATAAACCTTCTGCTCCTTCACAATAGTAGTGGAAGACTTCTGCTCTTTGTAGAGTTCCTTACGGGTCTCTTCATCGAAAATAGCGTTCCACTCTTCCAGATTGTACAGCCAGTCAGCCTCTGCTGCTACCATGTTCTTGTACAGAAGAGCCTTGTCAAAGCCTAAGTTTACCTCTGTATCCTCTTCCAGATCATCAATAGGGTTCTTCTCCACCAGACTGTCATTAATACCATCCAGGAATCCGGTCATGGTCATCAGAGATACCTTGAACTTATCTGCCAGTTCCTTCACGGTACCCTTTACTACTTCATCGGGATTCTTCAGAAGCTGTGCGTAGATCTCCTTCTCTTCTTGGAAATAAGCTGCCCAGAGCTGCTGCAGCTTCTCTTTGCCGGTTGCCTCATTATATGCTACTGATCTCCACTGTTCCATCAAATTCATAATTGTAATACCATCCTTACCTAATTTTAATAACACGATTTCTGCGCCCTCCCGGATCTCGAAATCGTCACATCCATTCGCATCTCGGACGGAAGTCCTCCCTGCTCATGTCTGTTTATCCGCTCAACAGATAAACTGCCTCGCCTGCAGGCAGTCAGGCCGTTCACCTGTTGGCAGAATGATTAATCATAGTATATAACAACTTGTCCTCAAAAACAACAAAAAAATATCAACGGGAAATGTATAATCCCGAAAATCCGGGACAGACTACTACTATCATCGGATCCCCTCCTTTGATCTTACGGAAGATACGATAATACTTAATCCTCCCCTTTTGAAAAGAGGCACCCACGGGTGCCTCTTTTATTGTGTTCCTGCACCTGAATTCTTACAGGGGAACTTTTCCTTCTTTGATCAGTCCGATAAATGCATCTGCCACCTTCGGATCAAACTGGGTTCCTTTATTTTTCTCCAGTTCTCCCATGGCGTATTCCACGCTTAAAGGTTCCTTGTATGCTCTCTTGGAGATCATTGCATCAAAGCTGTCGCATACCGCCAGGATTCTGCCGAGGAACGGGATCTCTTCTCCCTTGATTCCTCTGGGGTATCCCTTCCCATCGTATCTCTCGTGATGGGAGACAACGGCCGGGATCACATAATTCATATTCGGCAGATAATGAATCATTTCGATGGACTTCTCCACGTGGCTCTTCATGATCTCATATTCTTCGTCCGTAAGTTTTCCGGCCTTTTTAAGAATGCTCTCCGGAATACCGATCTTACCGATATCGTGCAGCAGTCCCGCCACCTTCACAGTCTGGATATCGTCCCGGGACAATCCCAGCTTCTGAGCCAACAGCACCGCATACTGAGAGACGTTGGCAGAATGCTGGAAGGTAAAGGAATCCTTCGCATCGATGGCCGCCACCAGGGCATACACCGTAGGTGCCACCTGCTCGTAACCGGTCTCCTTATCCTGGCTCTCCTCATTGATACCGCCTTCATATACCTGGATTCGGTCCTTACCATTACGCTTCGCATAAAAGGCCGCCCGCTTGGACTGCTGGAACAATTCCAGCGCATCCGCTGCCAGACCGGGATACCATGCCACACCAACGCTGAATGTAATGGGCTGCATGACCTGTGGTTTATTTGTAGCATTCTCCTGTACTGCCCGGGTCAGTTTCTCCGCCAGTGCCACCAGTGGTTCCCTGCCGGTCTCCGGCACAGAGACCAGAAACTCATTGGATCCTACCCGGAATACCTCTCCGTTCTCCACATTATCCAAAAATCTCTTCGCGCACCATTGCAGAATCCGGTCGCCGGTCTGTTCTCCGTACAGGTCATTGTATAACTTAAAATTATCCATGTCCATGTATAAAAAGCCCCGTTCTTCTCCCAAGGCACCATCGCGGCGCAGATACACTCCACAATAGCTGCGGTTATACAGGCCGGTCAGTTCGTCATGAATGGATACCTGATATACCTTTTCATAAGCATCAATGTTTTTCAGACTGCCGGAAGCAATATTTGCCATCTGCCGGATGCAGTCCGCCTCGCGGTAATTGAGCTTACTCTCCCGCAGACGCTCCATATATACAAATCCACAGACCATATTATCATATTTTAACAGGGCGATCTCCGGTGTCTCTTTTGTCTCTTCCTGCTCTACGATGCCACAGACTCTCTCCACCTCATCTTCGCCCAGCGGGATATGTCCGCTCTGTACCACCTCACGGTAACCGTCATCATTTATATTTTTCTCAAAGATTCTGGATTTCCAGCCCGGAATTGCATCATCCAGAATGTCATGCATATTGGCAAACAATTCCTTACGGTTTAAAATGGATGCCGCTCTGTCCTGGAATTTCCGCAGTCCCTCCAGCATATGCTTCAGCTTCTGGTTCAGGATATCCTCCAGACGCTTTCTGGCAAAAGCTACCACCAGCACCGTCCAGGCACATTGCAGAACGATATAGATCAGCAGTTTCTGCGTTACCGCCCGCTCCAGACTTCCCAGCACATTTTCCAGATTATGAGACAGGATGACCAACGGCAGGGATGCCACCACAACTGCCAGAAAATATACTGCACCTACCGTTACACGATAGGAAAAATCAAACAGATACTGCTTGTACATGATATAGACCATGCACACCGCCATACCAACGCCGCCCAGCATATCATACGGAAAGACGCTTCCCGGAATCAGGCAGAGCAGATTTCCCATCAAAACAAACAGGGTTCCCAGCAACAGCGGCTGTAGTTTTTTACGCAGCTGTAGGTCTCCACCGATCTTGCAATGAGCCAGATAAGTGGCATAGACCAATACCGAGACCTCCCATACCGTCAACACCCAGATTCCGGATGTTGCATGATACATATAGACATAAGTTCCATCGGCACGGGTCATCACTTCCGGTGCCGGCAGGATCGCACCACTCCAGGCATTGCCCAGAACCAGAGCTGTCGTCAGGACTCCATAGATATAGATCAGCGCATCATGCTCCGTAATTTCCAGAAAAGCAAATAGAAATGCATACATAAACACTGGAATCACCAGCAGACCAAACAGTGCAAAATTATGCCAGAAACGAATTCCCGGAAATACCTGTAGCCGCATGAGAATCGCCCCACCGGTCCACACCAGGCAGGAAGTCAGCACTGCCCTCAGACTACGAACTGTCCGGCTCTTCATGGTATTGAAAAAGCAGAATAACAGAAAAAGGGAGCACAAAAAGGCTCCCACCGGAACACCGATGTAGAGATTTCTATCTAATGTCATATCCAGAAAGCTCTCCATACTTGTATTACTCCCTCACACTTTTGTTTTTATTTTCGAACCGATATCCCTTTTTCGACCCGAATCCTCTTATGTATGTAAAATTATACCACATTTTTCCTTTAAAGACAATGGTACGTCCAAAATCCTCTGATTCTCTGATCCGCGAAAAGGTAGACGTAAATTACGGCACTCTTCCTTGTATTCTCCGTCCACGATAACATCCAGAAGCGGTAAAAGTTTCGTGATCACCGGATCTCCCGCTTCCATCCAGGCCAGAAGATCCTTATCAAAATCATAGCCGGTATAGCACCAGATCGTCTTCCGGGGATAAATTTCCCTTACTTTCTTTACCAGAGAAAGCACCGTTGCACGGTTCTGCGGTTCCATAGGTTCGCCGCCCAGCAAGCTTAAGCCCCGGATATAGTCCGGGGCCAGTGCCTGTAAAATCTCCTGTTCTGTTTCCAGCGTGTAAGCCTGTCCGTACTGAAAATCCCAGGCCACACTGTTAAAGCATCCCTTGCAATGATGGGTACAACCGCTGACAAACAGCGATACTCTCACGCCGGGACCGTTTGCCACGTCCGTTTTCTTGATCGTCGCATAATTCATAGGACATTTCCTTCCCTTTTACTATCTGCATATTACAGATGAAGAACTCTTGCCTTGATCTCCTTGGTCTTGCCGGCATTCCAGAAGTTCTCTCCCAGATAACCGCAGGTTCTTCTGGTGACATTCATTTTCGCATGATCCTTGTTGTGACACTGAGGGCACTCCCATTCCATATTATCATTGATCATGATCTCACCATCATAGCCACAGACGTGGCAATAATCGGATTTGGTGTTGAACTCACCGTACTGGATATTATCGTAAATAAAACGGATGACTTCCTCGATGGCTTCCACATTATTGGTCAGGTTCGGTACTTCCACGTAAGAGATAGCTCCGCCCAACGACTTATTCTGGAACTCACTCTCGATCTTGAACTTGGTGAAAGCGTCGATCTTCTCCCGGACATCCACATGATAGGAATTTGTGTAATATCCCTTATCGGTGACATTGGAAATATCACCGTATTTTTCCCGGTCGATCCTTGCGAAACGATAACACAGTGTCTCAGCAGGAGTTCCGTAGAGGCTGAATGCAATACCGGTCTCCTCTTTCCATTTTGCGCAGCGTTCCTTCATATAATCCATGACACGCAGGGCGAATTCCTTGCCGGGTTCCACGGTCTGGCTGCATCCTTTCATCAGATACGTAGTCTCATACAGTCCGATATATCCCAGAGACATGGTGGAATAACCATTGTGCAAGTATTTGTCGATGGTCTCGCCCTTCTTCAGACGGGCGATGGCTCCGTATTGCCAGTGGATGGGGCTCACATCGGATACCACACCTTCCAGTGCCTTGTGACGGCACATCAATGCTTCATAACACAGTTCCAGACGCTCGTCCAGCAGTTTCCAGAATTTCTCTTCATTTCCTTTTGCCAGAATACCGATCTGCGGAAGATTGATGCTGACAACGCCCTGATTGAAGCGTCCTTCCCACTTGTACTCTCCGTTTTCATCCTTCCAGGGAGACAGAAAAGAACGACAGCCCATGCAGGAAAATACATTTCCCTCGTAATTCTCGCGCATCTTCTTCGCGGAGATATAGTCGGGATACATTCTCTTGGCAGAGCACTGTGCGGCCAGTTTGGTCACATAGTCATATTTTCCGCCCTTTAAGCAGTTGTTTTCATCCAATACATAGACCAGCTTCGGGAAAGCAGGAGTCACATAGACGCCCTTCTCATTCTTGGTCCCCTCGATCCGCTGACGCAGGATCTCCATGATGATCTGCACGGTCTCTTCCACATATTCGTCATTCTCATCGATATGCAGGAAAAGTGTGACAAAAGGAGACTGTCCGTTGGTGGTCATCAGAGTATTGATCTGATACTGGATGGTCTGCACACCGGATTTCAGTTCGTCATGCAGGCGCATCTGCACGATCTTGTCCTTGGCTGCCTGATCCAGGGTATCCCCGAATTCTTCCTCCAGCTGTTTTGCAAATTTTTCCTTACTCTTACGCAGATATTTCCCCAGATGCTTGATATTGACGCTCTGGCCGCCGTACTGGTTGCTGGCCACTGCCG
>ERZ779890.3908-NODE-3908-length-12845-cov-2.758014_pt1 | contig 12845 bp, 16 predicted proteins | sample MGYA00511553_ERZ779890 | MGnify/ENA primary metagenome ERZ779890 (study PRJEB29588, sample SAMEA2152064) | human gut metagenome | biome: human gut; feature: human-associated habitat; material: faeces | place: Denmark | collected 2008/2010 ...
TTTTAATCTTCTGCCATCGCAGCTCTTATCATACAAGTCACTGGGAAGACCTTTATGGGCCACAATAAAGGGCGCCAGCTTTATCGGAGCGGTCACTTCAGTAGAGCTAGTTTGATAAGCGTATGTATTCATGTTTATCCATACAGCCGTTCCAAGAGGAACATCTGCTAGGGTCAAATTGCCGCCGCTTTTACCGCCGACGATTTGGTTAATAATCATGCCAGACCTCCTTACAAAATCACAACATTTACACTCAGCGCTTCCGTCGGCACTGTATCACAAGTAAACGTAAGTTTATTCGCCGCTTGCGCTGTACACTTCACTCCTGCCGCACTATAAGCATTTTGGCTAGTAGCAGTAGGCGATATGATAACAACATTACTTGCGGTCACGCCACTGGCTGTTTTGGTTTGTGTTTTATTGGTGGAAGACCATCCAGCGGTGGTGAGGGACAGGGTTAATGTTTTTACTTTGGCCTGTGCGCCGAGATTGGTGAGGGCCGTAGCTGCTGTAGTTGACCCAGTGCCGCCACGAACAATGGGCAGAGTACCGGAAGTAATATTAGAAGCAGAATGGTTATGACTAGCAGGTGCAGCTCCAATATCCGTCCGAACTTCCGTAGGAGTTCGATAGTATACCCACCCGTCTCCATCAATTGTCGCAAAATTGCCAGCTTTATCCGTAGCCGCAGTGGTTTGTAACCATGTGCCGGTGATATATTGACCGGTCAAATTGCCGGTAAGAGTGCCGCCGCTTAGCGGGAGATAGGAATGGGAGTGAGTGGCCGGTGCTGCACCGATATCTGCTGGCGCCAGGGCATCACTCCCACCAGTTTTATGCGTGTTTTTATGGGCACTCGGTGCTATGGAGGTGGGAAAGTCTGTAATATCTGCTTTCACATGAGTATGCTTCTTCGTAGCCACACCCATCGCTTCGACAAGATTGGTATCTTTTATTTTTGTTCGCACTATTTGGTTAGTACTATCCAACACAAGAAATTCTGCACCGAGAATATTCCCATCTGTATTATAAATATCTTCAGCATTCGGATAGTTGATTGCTCCAGTAACCGTTCCACCCGTCAGCGGCAGATATGAGTGTGTATGACTCGCCGCCGCATAGTCCGTCCCCGCTGCCGCCGCACTAAATCCGCCTTTCCCATCACTCTTCACAATCCCATTCACATTTGTCACGGATTTCTTGAACGTTTCAAGTGGTTTGAGAGCTTTTTTGATGAGGGTGATGAGTTCAGTAGCGCCAGTTTGGTCAACAAATTTCATGTAATCATCTCCTTTCCATATGAAATTAACTTATCGTAACTGCATTCCACATGGCGTCAATTTCAGTTGCGGTATAAGTATCGTGTGTGTGATCGACAGCCGCATAATCAGTTCCTGCGACTGCTGCGGTAATAGTGCCATTACCAGAGCCTTTAAGGAGACCAGTTGCTTCGATCTGCGACTGCGAGTTAAAAGACTCAGTGCTCACAGAATTGTCTTCGGCGATTAACAATGAGATTGTTTGGAAAGTTGAAATTAAGAGGTTACTGCTTGAAAACACCGCTACCCTTTTATCAACACGCAAATCAAAAGCAATTAACGGCATCATTATCCCCGAATTAGTGATTCGTGCATAGCAAAGCTTCCCAGCATCGGAAGCAGTTTTGATTTCTGCAAAAGTCTTATTGGCAGAAATATTGCTGGGGTTAGTCATGGTCACCTCAACAATAAATGGTTCAGCTTTTGCGACAGCATTACTTAATTTCTCAATCTGTGCTGTTGGTATAGCATCATCAACATACTTCTTATTAGCTGCATCAGTATCATTTACTGGGGCCTTAACTCCCTTAATCTGAGTAGTGCCACCAGCGTTATTACACACCGTAACCGCCTCAGCGCCCACCTTCAAGCAAGCGCCGTTCTCAGCAGACAGCGCCACACCATCGACAGTATCAGACAGCCACCCCTTAACTGCACCAGAGCTATCCGCCATCTTGAGGTCGCCGCTCATGGTATCCCCAGCCTTGGATACTTTATCATCATTACTAAATGGCAAATCATTAACTTTGGTTACTCCATCACCAATTTTAATTTTATTCAAATCGGTATACAGAATCAGTTCTCCCTTTTTTGGAACAAAAGAGGTGGCTTTTTCCCATTCTGCGCTCGTACCGTTTTTATTCACAATCCGGGCTTTCAAATTTTTATCAGCCAAATTATTCTCCTCCTTTTGGTCTGAAAAATGGAGCCGCCTCATTTCTGGAACGGCTCCTCGGCAATTACTTGCCGTCATTCCAGGCAATCAATAGGCCATCTTTCCAGACCCAATTATATTATACCATTTTTTAGATGGTTTGTCAAATTTTTGAATTATTCAGCGCCGCCACAATCAAAGATGAGAGTATCAGTACCCTGAGTTAGCAGGTCAGTAGATACGCCAGTAATCTTGACGTCCTTATTCTCAACAGTAGTAGTAACACCACTGATGGATTCGATAACATTAGCCTGAGCGCCTTCGGCAATACCGGCAAGTTTAGTACCTTCATCCGCAGTCATCAGACGGTCAGTGCCATTCTTAGCAACATAGCCCTTAGCAATATCAGCAGTCTTTGCATAAGGTTCAAGAGCGGCAGTCTGAAGTGCGGTGTCAGCCAAATCAAGAGAAGTCTGAACAGCAGTAGCCAACTTAGCCTTGGTAATAGTACCATCGGTAATGGTAGCAGTTACCTTATGGTCAGCGCTAACATCAACGACTACCATGTCGCCAACCTTGGAACCACTGGTAACATACTCAATTAGGTCGCTAACATTGATATAAACTTTATCATTAGTAGCATTGGCAAGAGTCAAAACAAGGAAAGTACCAGTATGAGTCTCGTCAGGGTTAGTCTCAACAGTACCAGAGCTAACTACCATATCCTTGGGGATATCAATATTGACATTCAGACCAGTAGATGCTTGAGCGATAGTATAACGCTTAGCAACTCCAGTCACATCAGAAGGAGTAACGGTAACAGTATAATCAACTTCCGCATCCTTGACTGCCTTCACTTGCTCGTCAACATAACCAACAACAGAAGTGGCCTTAGAAGTAGTAGGAATAGTACCAACCTTTGTGCCAAGAGCATCAACAGCAGTCTGAGCATTATCACCAGCAGACTTGGCAGCCGCAATAGCAGTGTCCTTACCATCAGCATAAGACTTCGCAATCTGCTTGATAGAACCAGTAGTGGCCTCAGTTCCCATCAAGGTCTCAACGTTACTTACGGCATCATCCCAAGCAGTCTTTTTAGCAGCAGTAACGTGAATATCAGTATTGGCAATGTGGTCTTCGGTGGCCTTCTTAGCAGCATAAGTATCAGCCAGTTTGAGAGCACTAATACCATCACTCACTTCCTGAGCAACAGTCTTACCCTCAGCGTGTTTCCCTTCAAGAGCAGCCACACGACCAGCAATCGCAGATTCAGTACCAACAAGACCATCAGCATAGGACTTAGCAGAAGTCAGAGCCTCGCCAGCCTTCTCCTCAGCATACTTCTTTGCGCCCTTGATAGTATCAACACTAGAGAGGTCTTCAGCCTTGCCAACGAGAGTACTCTTAGCAGTATTGACATCACTCATGGTGGCAGCCTTATTAGTTGCGGCATCATAAGCAGTATTGAAGGTTACAGTATCTTGCTTAGCATCAAGTGCACCCTGTAGACCAGAAATCTTAGAGATACCAAGTTCAGGAACATCTTCAGCGACTAGCTCACGACGCTCAACAGTAATCTTACCACCGGCCTCACTAACAGCACTTACAAACTGCTTAGCAACCGCAGTATCTTCAAACTTAAGCGCATCAATCTTACCCTTTGTATCAGCGATAGCCTCATTCTTGGCAGTCGCAGCAGCATCAGTAGCAAAGGCCTTAGCACCCTTGATGGTAACGGCGGTCTTGTCATCAGAATCAGTACCTTCAAGAGCAGTCTTAGCAGCATCAACTTTGTCCTGAGCAGTCTTATTCAAAGAAGCAACAGTTGTAAATGCAGCATCCTTTAGACCAGTAACAGCAACATCCTCACCATTAACAGCGATAGTACCATTAGTACTACCAGCGGTGACAGATTGAACAGCAGATACAGCCTTAGCAAGTTTATCAGTTACTTCTTTAGCAAGCTTTGCTTCAGTAATAGAAGCATCACCAAGAGTAGCAGTTACCTTATGGTCGTTACTAATACTGACAACTACCATGCCATCAGGACTATCACCAGCGGTGACATACTCGATTAGGTTGCCAACATTGATGTAAACTTTATCACTAGTCTTGTTAGCAAGGGTGAGCACCAGATAAGTGCCAGCAGGTTGACCCTCAGGATTGGTCACAACAGTACCACTCTCAACAACCATATCCTTGGGGATATCAATAATAGCACCAACGCCAGTTCCATCTTTAGTCAATTGATAAGAAGCGGACATACCAGCAGTGGCCGTCTCCAATTTCTTGACGGTATACTCAGGATGAGTAACATCAGGGACAATAACCTTTAGACCATCATCAGCAAGAGTAAGAGCATTCTTCTCAGCCTTAGAAATCTGAACCTGAATTTTAGGAGCAGTGGCAGTAGAACTGTCAACTACAACAGAAGCGTCAGTTGCACTAATAGAAGTAACTTTGGAGTTAGCAAGAGCCTTGACTTCATCAATCAGAGCATACAAACCAGTAGCAGCAGTTTCACCTTCTGCAGCGACACCAACTTTAGCAACAAGAGAATTGACTTGACCCTGAAGAGCGGCAACGTCACTTGCGAGGTCACCAGAAGCGGTGGTCTGAGCAAGTTTGACAAGAGTGCCAGCCTCATCAGCAATCATATAAGCTTCGGCCTTGCCATCAGTATAGAGGGTCAGAATCTGACCAACATAAGCAGTAGCACCAGAAGCAGCATAGGTTTCAAGTTCAGTCTTATTATACCAAACAGCAGTAGTATCAACAGGCGCAGGATTGCCACGCTTGATACTCAGAGGGAAGCCCATATAGGCAGCATCATTCATAATAGTAGCCATATTATATATTTACCTCCTTTTTAAAATCAACCAATTGTGACGGAATAAGTCTCGCCAGCATCAATGGAGGCAGGCTGATATACATAAACATCATAGGCAGCCGCAGTATAACCCTCAGCGCCTTCAACACTAGACTGAGAACCCTGCTTTACAAACAGAGCAGTAACATCAGCATTAAGTGCACTAGGCATGAGGACTTTAGTAATCTTGCGGCCAGCAGGAACGGCAACAATAACCTTTTTCGCACCAGCGCCAGCACCAAATGTACCAAGAGTCTTTGCGCCAGTAGCATCCTTGTGGGCAAGCGCGCGGATATTAGCAGAATTCAAAGCCGCATCTGCTTCAGTCATTGGACCCCAGAACATATAACGGACACCTTTTAGTTCGCCAGAATCCTTGCTAGCAGTACCAGCAACAATCTTACCCGCAGGATAAGGATTACCAAGGTTGGTAACAGGAACAGTACCTTCATTATAAGTGGCCTTAGCAGTAATCTTCTTAGCAGTGGCTTCAGCGACTACGCTCTCAAAAGTGCCAGTCGCGGTAGACTTAGTACCAGTAACACCAGTACAACTAACTTCCCAAGTCTGAGCAATAATACCAGTAGCAGGACCATAGGTATAACTACCAGTAGATAGAGCAGCAGTATAAGTCAAATTCTTCTTAGTGCCAATCTCAAAAGTACCAAAACCGCCCTGCGCGCTGAAGGAAACAGCAGGATTAGACTTAGAAGGATTAGCTTCCTGAGCCATTAAAGAAGAAAGTACCTGCTCAACATTCTTGCCTTTAGCGGCAAACTTAGCAGAACCAGAAGGCTTAGCAAGAGTACCAATAGCAACAGTATAGGTAATATCGTCATCGAAATACACATTATCAGCACGATAATTGCCGTCCATAGCCTTCCACTCACTATCATAAACATAGGCAGTATAGGAAGTCTTATCACCAGAAATTACACGCTTAACAATAGCAGTATCACCAACATGAAGTTCAGTAGCGCCAACGACCCGAGTAATAGCAGTGACATCGGTCTCTTCATTCTCGGGAACAACATCGAAATTCTGAGCGGCATCGCCACCAGCATATTTCAGTTCATCCCAAGTCTTAACACCATCACCAACTTTCATTTTACTGGTATCAGTCTCAATACCAACTTCGCCAGCCTTTAGAACTACGGTACTATTACTGTCCCAATTAGCCTTTACGTCATGACGGAGTTGAATACGAGTCTTCAGAGTAGGCATAAAATTATTCCTCCTTGATTATTCTTGTTCTTTAGAACATTTTATATTAGAAGTGGCCAAAGCCACACTAATTTAGGTAATAGTAGCAGAACCACCATCAATGAATATACCATCAAGTGCTTCAGTAACACTATCCGCGACATTATCGTCATTGATAATCTTATTCATTTTATTGTCGGTTTCAACAACGTAACTATTCCAGCGATTATTTTTGGCATCAAATATACTAATATTTATACCAGCATAATTATATTTGTTTATCCACAAAAGTGCTTCATTCTCACTTTCAAATTGAGTTTTTCTAACAATAGATTTCAAGTTGCCTTTTTCATCATAATAACTCAATTCTGCGGCATTAGCATCATTATTGGTAATAATCAAACTTTCATTAGGAATGACACCTTGCGCAATGCCATTCTGAATTTTATTTTTATCAGCATAAGCAACATTGAACATACTTCATTCCTCCTTACACAGTTTTAGTTACCACATAGTATCTATCAACAAGATTCTGTTCATAACCTTCAGCAATAAATGTTGTGGGGACTTTTTTATTGAACTTACCGCCTTTAACAATTACTTCAGGTTCACCATCATTGATTTTGAAGTTAGACTCGCCGTTAGAAACATAAATACCACCATTGATAACAGTCTTGCCAACATTCATATTATCATTTAACTTTCTCAAACCAATATTATAAGTTCCATCACTAACTTCAAAATATCCATCATTGATAGTCATCTCAGTACCATTATGGAAAATAGTACCATAGAACTTGCCACCATTGATATTAACAATACCATTATCATCATTTTTGATAATATAGAAGGCATTGATAAAAGTACCACCATTGATAGTCAATATACAAATTTCTGCATTTTGTCCATCAACATGACCATATTTGGGGTCAGTAGAATTATAATCCCAATAGCCATTTTCAATCATACTTGATACATTACCCGGCATTTGGAAAATACCACCATTGATAGTTATCTCACCATGGTTTAAGATAGTATAAAAAGTATCATTCTTTTCATCAACTGTGCGAGTATAATTACCATTCTCAATAGTCATTTTGCCGCAGTTATTGATAGCAGGTTCAGTATTCTTATTACACTCAACACTACCATTACCAGTCAAAGTGAGTTCCCCACTTGTATCAACTTTCATAGGACATTTCTCATCATCAACAATAACCGCACTATTCATATCAAGAGTGATATTCTTATCAATATTCAGACTTTCGCCTTCAGAAAGACCACCACTCATCTTTACGGTAGCATTATTGACTACTGCGGCAATAGCATCGGAAGTAGTAGTATAAGTAACTCCATCAATAGTTGCTTTAGAACTATCAACAGTATCACCATAAATCTTGGTTACATCAAGACCACCGACACCAGAATATTTCAGCGCGCCCCAAGAATCAATACCATTGCCAACCTTGATTTGACCAGCATTAGCACCATCAAGGGTCACACATGGTTCGCCCGCCGCAGGAACAAACTCATTCTTTATTGCTTCCCACTGTACTTCAGTTCCTCTGCGCAACTGGATAACAGTAGATAGAACTTTCTTATCCATTGTTTACCTCCTTATTCAATTACGCCGCCGTCAATAACCAAAGTAATACCGACAGTATCACTTAGTTTTTCAACTCCAATTTCGTTGACTTCCATGTGACCACTTTCATCAACAGAAACTTGATTTTTTTCATCGGAACTCAAAACTGCGCCAATAATATCCTTTGTAGCAACTTCAATTTGAACTAAATCACTATTGATATACTTCAAATCTTTATATGCAGTAGTACCATTGCCAATCTTCAGCTTACCAGTATCAAGTTCAAAACAAGGTTCGCCCTCAGCAAGAACCGGATTTTTTTCTTCCCAATAAGAGGCTAAATTACGACGAAATTTAAAAGTTGTTCTAATAACTTGTGCCATTTATTTCACCTCAAGTAGTTCCGCCATCATAGATAACATCGCCAGAAGGAGTTCCGCCGCCACCGCTACCAGTGGGAACTAACTTCCATTCTTTACTGCTATTTAGAGCATATGTTGAACCAGTATTGATAATGTAACAACGACTGCCCATCGGCGCGTTAGAAACATCAATTTCCCACATATCGCGTTCTGTATCTACTTCATAATAATTTACAGCAACATTATCAGCATCGCCAATTTTACGCAAAATAGATGCCATCTTTTTCCCTCCTTATAGATTTTATAGATTAGGGGACAATAGAATTCCAAATTGTATCTATCTCCGCCGCAGTCAAACAAACCGATTCATTCGTGTTTGGGTTCAAAGAAACTACATCACCAGCAAGACTAATACCCGCACCTTCTTCATATCCAGCGGCGCTACCAGGCTCTCCACGTGGGCCTTGCGGACCAGTCTCACCTTGTGGGCCAACTTCACCTTGTGGACCTCGCGGGCCAACTTCACCCTGCGGGCCTTGGATACCCTGAATACCCTGTTCACCTTGCGGGCCTTGGATGCCTTGTGGGCCTTGAATACCTTGCGCACCAGATAAGTCAGCAATAAAAGAGAACTTCACATTGCTATCCGCCACTTTGACGTATAGCTTACCAGTATCCGGAGCTTCCACATCACCGCTAATCATTACGAAGTCGCCAACCGTGGTGTCTTTACCACTATAGTCAGCCATCATAGCTTCTACGGTCTCGTAGACCTTTCTAATAGTGAACTGAGCAAGTACTCCACTATCGACGTATCGACCTTGCTCTGGAACATAATATTCCCAATGTCCATTCGAACCAATTTTGGGGTACTGGTCACGTGCAGACTGTGCTTGCGTAACAGCATCTTGTGCCGTTTTGGCCGAAGTTTTTGCTTCAGAAGCACTCGCCGCCGCATTGTTAGCAGAGGTCTGTGCTGCCGCCGCAGTGGCTTCAATTTCACCCACTACTGCTTCGGCAGATTGCGCACTCTTCTTTGCTTCATCAGACCAATATTTAGAGTTATTAGTAGCAGAAGGTGATTCGGTTGTGTTATCAGGACCGATCGCCCATAGTTTAGAAAGCCGCACAGCTTCATCATATGGGGTCATAGTGGGGTCTGAAGGCTCTTGCGTTCCAATCATACCAGCACCATTCTCTAAAACTCCGAGTCGGAAGAAAGGTGTTGGATAGATTAGAGTACCACCACTATCTACTCCTCTGACGCCTACATAGATTATTTTTCCGAGGTATTGATCTTGACAAACTTCCCAAGGAATGTCTACCACACCATCTACGCCAAGAGCAACATTATACAATTCTTTTTCTACTCGGAAGATGATGGTCTTTTGGAGGTTCTCCCAAGGCGGGCCGCCCACAAAGTTGAACTTGACTTTATTCTTTTGTTGGCTTGATGTTAACAGGTCTTTTTGTATTGTATGAATTTCCTTGTTACGCACTATGAGTTCAATAGTAGAACCGTCAACAGAAGCATTATTACTCAAGGCCATCCCTCCTTTATACGGATTAGGGACTTACTTCCCTACTTTTATAAGTAGTCAATAACAAAGTGAAATATAGCAAAAACAGAAAAAAGCGAGGTACAAATTTGTACCTCGCCAAAATTTTTCTGATTATTCAATTACTCTGTGGCTTTGGCCTCTCGCTTAGCCGCACGTGCCGCAGCCTTACGAGCCTTCTCCTCTGCCTTGGCGGCACGTTCAGCCGCATGAGCGGCATTCATTCGCATCTTGTCAGCATATGCCTGAATCACATTGTCCACCTTGTCGGGGTCGCAAATGCTAATAGCTACCTTGGCATAATGGCCATTACCAAGGCCAATCAGGCGCCCGCCCTTGATAGGCTGCGTAGCGAAGCCCTCGGACTCGAAAGCATCGGTGGCGAGACGATAAAGATTTGCACGGGTCTCAACCTGCTCCATGGTAGTCATCTTCTCAATAGACATAATATTATCTCCTTTATATTGTAGTTGAATTGGTTAGTTGGACTTCTTGAGGGAATCGAGGATGGCGCCCTCTTCGTTTTCATAGTTCATAGCGTGATCGTTGCAAGTACAAAGTAGCTCATTGAAAAGAACTGCCGAAAAAGTAAGCCGATTCATGGCTCTCGCAGCGACCATGTATCGATAATCATACATCTTTCTCAGTAGTCGCACACGGGCAAGCGCACAACCAGTCTCAGGATTGAACTCGTCCTCGGGACTACACCGGACAGTAACAACAACCTTGTCGGGAACGTCAGCAACAACGGCCTCCAGGAAATCCTTGCCATCAAAAGAATTAGGAAAAAACATAGTTCCATTCAGGCCATAGTGTCCAAGCCGCTTATTCACCATAGTCTTCATACCAATCCGCACATCCTTCAAATACGCAGTGCAAGTACGCTTCTCCTCATTCACCACGTAGTTGATGTGATTGTCATTGTCATTCTGCTTCTTCATAAAACATTCTCCTTTACAATTTTGTTCATTCTGTTTTCCAAAATTTTTACTACTGCTTCTGCGTCTGCTTTGTTGGGGAAAAGAACACTGACATACTTAGATTTGGGACCATAGAGCTTTGCATTAAAATTATCTCTACACCAACGACACCAATCGCCGTAGGTGAAACCGAGCAGTCGCGCGGGGTAAACAGCATAGGAACCACGAATACCAGAAAATTTCTGATAAAAGGGATTGGAAGGGAAAATCCCCCATTCATTATCGTGGTACGGATTTTCTTCAAGTCTAAACCAAGCCATCACATTTCCCTCCAAAGACTTTCCACACTTTCCAGATCTTCTTGCGTGAACTCACACCATCTCAACCAGCCTTCTCTAGTCAATGGATTATGAATCAGTTCGATAGGAAGCGGCTCACCTTTAAACTTCTTCACTTCAACCGAAGGCGCGCCGTCTGTTTTTACTGCGCCGTCTACATACTTCTTCACAGTTGAAGCAGCACAGCCAACTTCCTTCGCTACCCGCGAGTACACGCCATACTGCGCATATAACTTTTGAATGAGTTCAATTTTCTCAACAGATAGCTTAGCCATGGTTACTCCTTATACTCAATTTCATTGTAGCGAAGAGTGATACAACAAGAGAAGTCATTATTTGGATAGAACTTCACATTGCCAAGATAGTTTACCACAGTAGCAAGTCCGACTGCACCCTTGAGGTCTCCTTTGACAACACCAGCCACAAACAGTTTCATCAACTCACCCCTCACTTTCTATAAATAGTATAGCAAAAGTTTAATTTAAAAGCAAATTTTTAACCCTACCTTATAAACGCGCGTACACGGACGCGCACGCGAATAGCACTATTTTAAAATAAAGTCAAAACTTGAAAATTTGACAAAAATATGATAAAATAAATATATAAAATAATTGGAGGTATTCATATGGATAGTCCTAATGACCTTTCTCCGTCTCCTGAAACGTATAATCTTTACGACCGATTCTTCACTAGTGCGCTCTATTACATGAGTTCTAAAGCTAGGGAAACAGACGGAATTATCATTGAAGCGTATAATCCTAATTTCAGTATCCATAATCTTGGAGTTCAACTTGCACTAAATTATGGAGTTCTCAAGGCGAAGAAAATTTATCTAAAATGCTCTCTTTTTGACTTTTTAGAAGCACGCAAAAAGTTTGGCGGAGTTGTTCATTGGTATCCTATGCGGTCTCGCAAATCTACTTATTGTATTCTTGACCCTTATACTGTGGCTTCAGATATCTGTAGTTACGAAGATATTCCTATGAGTATGGTTCTTGATGGCTATCGTGCCTATTACGGAAAGGAGGACGTGCACTGCAATGTATACCATTTTCACTGATGGAGCAAGCGCGCGCAATGGACAAATCGATCAAGTTGGTGGATGGGGATATGTGATTCTTGATGAAAAAGAAAATATTATTCATCAAGCTTATGGTGGCAAGAAAGGTACAACCAACAACTGGGGCGAACTAACTGCCGCAGTCAAAGCCGTGGAATACATCATGGAAAATTTATACGATAAGAAGAAAGTGTTCTTCGACCCACAGTTCACAATCTACTCAGATTCTTCTTACCTCATCAACTGTTATGGTCAAGGTTGGTACATCAAATGGATGGCAAATGGTTGGCAGACTACTGCAAAGACCCCAGTTGCCAATCGCACCTTGTGGGAAAAGCTTATTCCTACTTTTGACAACATTGCTTTTATTTACAAGAAAGTAAGAGGACACAACACTAAAGACACCTTTCTTAGTCGCTGGAATAATTACGCAGACAAACTGGCAGTTGCAGGCCGTACTAATGCAGAGCACGCCAAAGAAACGGAGGTACAGCAAGGATGATTAGATACATTATTATTTCCGGCAAGCCGCGCGCCGGGAAGACTACTTTTGGCAACAAAGTAATAAAAGAATTGCAAAGTAACAACCGAGTAGCTTATCAGACTTCTTCTATCAATCGAATCAAAGATTTTGCTTTAGATATGGGCTGGGATGGAATGAAAACGCCCGAGGCACGCAAGTTCCTTAGTGACCTCAAGCAGGTTTGTGTTAATTCTCCCTGGGGCAATTTGACAATGCAGTATATTATTAGAGAA
>ERZ779890.3909-NODE-3909-length-12840-cov-8.310520_pt1 | contig 12840 bp, 2 predicted proteins | sample MGYA00511553_ERZ779890 | MGnify/ENA primary metagenome ERZ779890 (study PRJEB29588, sample SAMEA2152064) | human gut metagenome | biome: human gut; feature: human-associated habitat; material: faeces | place: Denmark | collected 2008/2010 ...
TATATTTCCCTAGGTTTTTCACTTGTTCGGCAAAAAAATTCTAATTATCAAGTTTTTACCTTAATAATTAGAATTTTATTTATTCTATTTATGTTTTTTTAATACAACTATTGTTATAGTAATACCTGCTATTAATATGAATGCTACTGCACTTATTAATACATAGAATATTGGTGTGTTTCCAAATGGTGGTAAAATTACAACATCTTGAGATTCATCTGCGTCTATTTCGTATGGTACTGTTGTTGGGTCTTGGTTACCAACAACTGAGTATGCCATCTTTCTTCCGACTGTATTCTTAGTTGTTACAAGTTCTACCATGTTGTTGTAAGTTTTGTCATCATTTGTATTATCTTGTGTTATCATTTGAGTTAATATTAATTGAACTCCACTCACACTTTGTGATGCATTTACTGTTTCTAATGCATGCATTGGATCTTCTTTAAATTTATTTGCAATCTGATTTTTTGCTTCCGAAGTATCTGCAATTAATGGAATAAGGTCTTTAGATATGGCTTCTGTTACAATTATATGGTCTTTTGTATATTTCTTTATACTTGTTTCATATGCCTTATTTACCAATCCATCTTGTAACACTTTATCCATTGTAATTACTTGCCATTCTGGGTTTTGATTACTGTTAAATTGTAAATTGTTTCTTGTTGCCGTTTTATCCTCTCTATCATCCCATTCATGTAACTGTGTTCCAACATAGTCAATTAACTTTCTTGGATTTGTTTTTACTATTGTACCAGTGTCTCCAACCTTTCCAGTATAGTAGAATTGGTCTTCTTTATAATCTACTTCACCAACATTTGCAACAGTTATTGCATATGTTATTTGAAGTGTTGCTCCATGCATAACTTCTTGGTCCATTGTAAGCTGTACTTTTCCTTTGCTTGCTGCTTTACTTCTTACAATAGGATTCAACATTAGATAATTTTTATAGTTTTTGTTTGTACTATAAACATTTTTTGTGTCTTGCCCATGTGCAGTGTGGTCAATCCATAATACATTTGTAGCTTTTGAAATTGCATCAAATAATACACTGTTATCTGCTAGAGTCATTTTAACATTTGTGATTTGTTTTGTAACTTTTAATTGAGCTTTTGGTCTTTCAACTAAACCAAAGTCTAGTCCTTCTAGTACATAGTAGCCACCTCTATCGTAATTGCTAAATCCGACATTGGCTGTTCCAACAAGTGGTGTTGTCTCAGATTCTTCTCTATTATACTCACTCTTCATGTTTATAACGCCTGTTTCTGCTACCATGTAAGTATTATTCATAAATGTATTTAAATATTCTCTTGTTTTGCCTTCGCTTGTTGGCAAATGTTCGTATGATGCTAGAATTTCTGCTAACTCGTTTGTAACATCTCCATTTGAATATTTCTCTACTATTTCTCTTGTATTGTCTATATTTACAAGATTTAATGGGTTTTTAGCTACTTTTAATCTCCAGTTTCCAATGCTTTGTATTATACTTGAAAGTGAACTATAATCCATATCTTTCATTATATCTTTTGCATCTGATTGATTTTTTCCATCAGCTTCTTCAAAATTATATTTATATGAGCCTGATGTGTTGTTTCTATATGCTCCAACACCATTAAACAATTCAGATTCTAATTGATATGATGTAGATTTATAATCATTTCCATTGTATGATTTCTGGTTTATAGCTGTTGCTCCGCTATAACCTAGTTTTTGTGTTACAGGGTTTGATATAATTTCTCCTGTTTTATAATCAACAGCTTTTTCAGATAATACAGTTTCATCTGTTGAACCGTATATGAATCTCACAATGTATTCTCCTGGAATTAATCCTTGGAATAAGTACTCTCCAGTTCCAATTCCTATTGATGTTAGATCTGAGAATGTAACATTTCCTCTTCTTGGTATTACTGTTGTTAAGGACTGAGTTACGTCTCCGGTTTTTACCTCTTTCCAAATATATTCATATCTGGTTCCATCTACACCATCACCATTAGATTTTTCTCTTAATTCTACTAGTTGTACTCTTACTCCATTTATTCCAGTTTCTTTATCATCACGTTTACCGTTTCCAACCATAGCATTATTTACTTCTTCTGTTCTCTTGTCTTCCCAAACAGTACCTTTTATTGTTCTAACATTTTGACGGTTTAACGTAATTTTAATGTTTGGAGCTTTATCTGTATCATCTTCAAATTTAGAAGTATCGATTTCACGTAAGTTACCTGGTGTTGAATCTGTATCTGGAATACCTGCAATATCTCCTCTTACAAACTCTGCCATAGCTTTTGTATTTCCAAAGTTTGGAGCAACTGCTTTTATTCCATAATAAGATTTATAACCATTTATTTCTGCTACGTTTTCTTTTCCAGTGTCATCATCTAAAAGTATGTTTCTGCTTGAATCCTTTTTTACTTCAAAAGTTATATAGAAATATATATCTTTATTCTTATCTGGATCTGATAGAGGGAAACAGCCTGTACTTGCAATATCATCTCCTGCACTACTATATATATTTGAACCTGTTACATATATAGTATTATAACCATCCATTTTCTTCATGGTTGCTTCTGAGTATCTACTCTTTTCGTTTAAGGTTACACTTCCTATACTATTTCCATCTTTATCACCTATATATGAACGTTCTGGAACAGGCGTAAAGTCTGGGTCATAATAGTCTACTACTTCTGTTACTGCTGTTGCAATTCCATATGAGCTGTTACGAATTGTAAACTTATATGTTACAAATACTTTTAATTCTGAATCTTGAGATAGTCCTAATGCTTCTTGGAACAATCCCCATTGGCTATAATCTTCTACTTTAAATGAGTAGTCTTCTCTATAAAGTTCTCTTGTATAATTATTGCTGTAATATCCGTTATTTCTTCCCTTAATATCCCAGCAGCCTTCATAAATTATACTGTTTCTTTTATCGTATTTGTATTCTTCAACTTCTCCATTTATTTCAAGAGTTGCTTTATAAACATCTTTTCTCAATGCTAAATCAACAATTTCTCTTTCCACAAATCCTTGGTTTACATGTCTCATTATGTCTGGTTCTGCATATAATGTTTTTACTTTATCGCTTTCAATAAAGTCTATCATTTGTTTTGAATCTATAAGTGCATGTTTCTTCTCATCATTTACAAAAACATCTAAATTTGGATATAAATCCATATTATTAGTTCCGTTACAAGTATAAGAATCCATCATACTTTCGTTTACATATGTATCTTTTGATTCTCTCTTACCATCTTTACTTACTTCTCCAACGATGTTTCCAAAATCATCTATCAATCCTTGATCTTTTAATTCTGTTCTTGTATGCATTTCTGCTTTCGGCTCTAGTAAGTTTTCTGGTGCAGAACCAATATCTCTAAATTTTGCATTGAATACATTTCTTTGAGTTGCAACATCCATACCCTTAGAATTGTTATCCCAATTTTCGTCATCTCTATTTGCGTTATACTTTGTTGGCTCATAGTATTGACCATTGTATGTGAATTTTACATAGTAATTATACATTGAATTCAAGTTATAGAATACATAATCACCATTTTTATCTGTGGTTGTTGCTTCTACAAATCTTCCTTTTTCTATAAAATCAAACTGTTCAGTTACACCTCCTATTGTTCCACCAGTACCTATTCCACCAGTAGAATCTGTTTTTCCTTCTTTGCTCTTTTCATATAATATTTTTTCTAATAACCATTGAGCAAGTTTTCTTGCATCTAAATTTCTATTTTCTTTTGTTGTTCCACCTAGTACAACTATTGCATATTCTTCATTTTCATATACAAATGAAGCAATTACACAGTAGCCAGAAACCCTAATTTGACCTGTTTTTGTTCCTTCTATTCCTGGTGTTGTTTTTAATGGGTTTGTACTATTAAGCTTTCTTTGGAAGCTTGTTCCATTTCTATTAATCGTTATAGATATTGATTGTTTTGAGCCTTCTTTAAAATACTCTGCAAATATTGGGTTATCCATTGCAGCATCTAGTATTTTAGCCAAGTCCTTAGCAGAAGATCTATCTTCTGGTTTTACACCAAAAGGAGTAACAAAGTGACTTGAGGTTGCACCCAATGAGCGAACTTTTTCATTCATTAGGTTCATGAATACGTTTTTTCCACCCGGATAATATTCTGCAAGTGCTTCTGCAGCATCACAGCCTGAATATACAAGCACTGCTCTTAATAAATCTCTTACTGTAACCTTATCGCCTTCCTCTAGTCCAACTATTTGAAGTTCTGGGCTCCAAGTACTTGTTCTTAAATACTCTCCTACAGCAGTTCTATTAACTGTTACAACATCATTCAAATTCATTCTTTCTGCTACGACTAATGCTGTTACCATTTTTGTAATTGAAGCAACTGCACATTGAGTGTTTTCACCTTTTCCCCATAGAGTTTCTCCAGTTTTTCTGTTATACACTAAAAATCTTGGAGCAGATATTGTTGGTTTTTTAGGCTCATCTGTATCTGTTGTTGGTGGTAGCGTTGGCTTTGGCTTTGTGCCTGGTGTTGGTATTTTAGGTATTTCATATAGTGAAACTTTTACATTTGACATTGGTGTATCTCCATCACCATATTTACCATCATATTTATCCTCTTTGCCTACACTGCCATCTACCCATACTTTACCACCAATTTTCATCGTTAAGTCTACATTTGTTTGATTTTTATTAGGGTCTAGCCCTGGGTTCGTTGGTAAAGTTATATTGTTTTTGTGTGCTTCTATATGGTATACCTTGTATTCACGTTTTCCACCCATTGCAACATCTATAGGTTGTGCATCAATTGTATCAACTGGATCTTTTGTCATTTGAACAAAAGGTTGAGCTATCATATATGTATCGTCATTATGGATTGTAAGCCATAGCGTACCATATTCTGTTGTTGTATATGCATATAAAAATCCAATATGCAATTGCTGGTACGAATATTTTACTGTTATAAATGCTTGTCCTCTCGCAAGTCTTAGCTTTTTGTCGCTTTTGTCTGAACTTGTTTCGTTTGCTCTTGCCGTAAGACCAATATATTGATATACATTAGTTTTTGTTCTTAATTGATTGTATTCTATTTCTGCTTTTTTCAAGTATTCAACATCAGCATATATTCCAACATTTGTTGGGTATAAAGTATCTGAAGCTGAAAACTTAATATAGAATTGGCTTCCAGAAGCTGGGTATTTTTTCTTTAAACCATTTGAACCTGAAACTGTTCTTCCTATGAATTCTATTTCAAAGTCATCATTATTTTCATCATATACTAAGGTTTTAGATTTTAAAGGTTCACCTTCATTTGTCTTAAGGTATATTGATTTTAAGTATGATATATCCTCATACTCAGGATAATTTATCGTTAATGGTCCTATTATATATTGGTTGGTGTTTCTATTACTTATAATTTGTGACTGCGACATATCTATTTGAGCAGAGAAATTTATAAGATTTTTATTTACAAAAGACTGATAGCTTTTTGCCTTTTTGTACAATTCTTTTCCATTTGAAGTTTCTTGTGCAGAGCTTATTATGCTAAAATCCTTTGCTTCCCAATATGCTGTTTGAATATCACTTAAATTATATCTACTTCTTACAGAATTAGTTACTCCACTATATGCATTTTCCATAGCAGTTAGTATGTATGCAATATTGGCACCTCCTCTTCCAATAGATAAATTGGTGTATTTTTTTGTATCTCCTTCTTGTTGATATCCGTTTTCAGCTCTATTTTCTGTTTCCATCACAGCAACTTTTGGTCCTAATACTGGATCAGAGTTCCAATAAGACACATCTTGAATTCCCATATTGGTTGAACCATCGGTTGTTAATTCTGGTTTATCCCAATTTGTTAACTTAGTTAATATTCGAAATGTCATTATGTTTCGAGTTAGACCCTCTGACTTGCTGTAATCATAACCTGATGTACTTGATGCACTTGATGATTGTACCCTTGTTATTAGCATTGGTTTTGTAATCTCTACATTAAATAATTCATTGTTGTAAATTGAAGGTCCTTGAATTTGATCATACCATATAATAGGAGTACAGCTTTCATATCTTAGCCCAAATGCGCCATGTACAGCTCCAATTAAATCAGCTAATGTAAATCCGCTAAAATATTTTTTTGCTCTTTCCTCACATAATTTTTTCATTTTGGCTAGGAAATCTAAATATGTTCCAACATCTTGGTTAATGTATGGTGTTGGATAGTATTTTGTTGCATCGTATTTTCCAAATCTTACAGATTTATTTGAATCTGCTCCATACATTGTTGAACCACTTACTTCTGTTGACCAATTTGTATATGGAAATTCTGTATCTGCATCTCCAGAGAAAGTCCTTTTTTGAAGTATATTAGGTAGTAGGCTACCACTATCCGAAAAAGCTCCCTTTTGAGGCATTCCACTACTAGTGTTTCCCTGCCATGTTCCATATGCAAATGTTTTCTTTTCAGCAAAGAACAGCGTTAATACTAAAACAACCAAGATGATACCAGCTGTTTTTATAATCTTTTTGTTATTTATTTTTATGTTTTCTTTCACTCGCTCTTTGCCTCCTTTACTTTAATACTTTTTTTCTTATTACATATACACCTGTTGCAATTATTATTAACACAGCCATTGTCAATGTTACATATATAACTGCTTGTCCTGTTTTTACTCCTACAATAACATTTGCTATCGAATAATCATCTTCATTACTTGCTTTATTTCCTGGTGTTGAGTCTATATCTAATAATCCGTTATTATTTGATGCTTCATATATTTCTGCAGAATTGCTAAATACTCCAAAATCATCATTGTTCATATTTTTAGTTAATATTAGAGTTACCGTTTTACTCTCACCTGGGTTTATAACTGTATTTGCCAAACTAGAATTATATACGGTTCCATTTGCTCCTTCATACCAATCTTTATTTAATTCTGAATTAAATTTAAGCTCTGTTGGAATGTAGTCTGCTATTTTCTTTGCATATCCAGCTACTCCTCCTTCGTTTGTTATGGTTATAGAATACTCAACTACCATTGAAGATTGCGTTATATATTTTGTCTCAAAATCTATTTTTGCATTTTTACTGTTATAAGTGTGTTCTGCAACATCTTTTCCATTATTTGTTGTAATAACCTTTACAGTTTTATCCAGTCTTAAATCAAATTTTGTATTTTCTACTAGCCCTAAGTCCATATTATAAACATTAAATGTTGTAACTTTTATTATTTCTGTTACTCCTGCAATTCTTTGGACTCCTTCAAATACAATAGTTTTATCTATGGCATCTGAATTTAAGCTTTCGTCTACTCCATCTTTTCTATAAGTTGTAGCACTGTATAAAGAAGATTCATATAAAAATACTACCGTATATGTACCTGAATATAAATTGTTAAATAAGTAATTTCCATCACTATCTGTTGTTGTAACACATTCTGATTTTTTTTCATTTTTTACTATGTTTCCATTTTGGTCTATTAATATAGCTGTAACATTAGGTACTTTTTCTTCATCTGCATCTTTTGCACCATTTCTGTTTTTATCTATCCAGACTGTTCCGGTTATTTTCTTTGTGTATGATGGCTTATCTGGATCCACATTGTTTTTATCGAATAGTTCTACAACATGTGTAATGCTATTACTTTCTATTTCACCAATTTTATCGTGCGTAATTTTTCCTTTGTTTGTTATTGTTGTATCTTTAGTTAAAGATTTTGCCATTACTTCTACTTTTACATTTGCTGTCGTTAATTCACCAAGACTTAAGTTTACTTCCATTTCTCCATTTTCATTTACACTTACATCTGTGCTCTTTGTACCATCTGAATATATTGTTTCTACACTTTTAAGTTGTACTTCATCTGGTAGCTTATCCGTTAATATTACATCTTCCATAGGTATTTCCGAAAGATTTGATATTGTGAATGTATATGTATATTTTTCTGCTGCAGAAATAGTTGTATTTGCTGGAATATTACACGTTTGTACAATGCTTACTCCTATTTTATTAATTGTATCTGTTAATGTTGGTATAGTTTCTACATTTTTTCCATCTGCTTCGATGGTTCCTGTTATAGAAACGTCTTTTTTATAAACTCCATTTGGCAAATCTTTTACATTTAATTTAAGTGTTAATTGCCTATTTTTACCTCTTTCAATAGTTCCTAGATTTATCTGTAATGTATTACCCTTTACCACTACTTTATTAGGCGTTGTACCACCTTCGTATGCAACAGATTTATATTCCATTTCTTCTGGTAAATTTATCTTTAATATTACATTTGTTGCATCATTTTCAAAATCATTTGTACTAATATTTATTAAACATTCGTATATATCTCCAACTTGTATTTTTTCTTCATTATTTGCATAAATATTTACATTGAAGTAACTTATCTTTATAATGTTTGTTACTTCATTTGTTTCAGCTTTCATATCTTCATTATATTCAACTGTTGCTTTTAATTTTACTTGTTCGTCTTCAGCATTACTTCCAAGGTGCATGGTGTTAAACTCCAGTTCTTTTTTTATTGTTTGATTTGTTTTTATGTTTCCTATTTCTATTACCAATATTTTTTTCTGCTCTGTTATATTTTCATCAAATTCAACACCTTGTGATTTTTGCTCTTCTACCCATTTTTTATATTCTTTCATTTGTTGTTTCATTTGTTCAGCCTGTTGTTTCCACATCGCCATTGCTTCTTCTTTGCTCATTTCTGATTTATCCCAATTTATGTTATCCCAATCTGGTTCTTCAGGCATTTCAAATTTTTGCAATGGCATTATTGTTCTTATTTTATAATTTTCGCCTTCTGTTGGTATGTACTCTAAGTTATTTGGAATTTCTATATTAATAGATGTTCCATCTGCTGAAATTGTTCCATTGTTGTTTATTGTAACTATATATTTAAGATGTTCTCCAGCTTTTACACTTGCACCTTCTCCAAGCACTGATTCTAATTTAGCATTTAAAACAGCCTCTTTTCCGGTGTTTAATCCAATTTTAGTTGCAATAGCTTTATCTTCAATCTTTCCAGTGCTTATGTTGTTTGTAAAGTATATTCCATACATTTCAAATGCTTTATTCTCATAATCCAAATTAGCTGGAGCCTTTGCATTGTACGAAAACTTAAAAACATCTCCAGATTTTATGTCATAATTTTTAAAGACAATCATATAAGATTTTACTTCTGCATAATTGGTTATTTCTTTAGTCCATGCATTTTCTGCATTTGATAAATCCTTCGTAGCATTTCCGTTTGTAGAATAATATATTTCTGCATTTTCTTCTGGCAAACCACTTAGTGTAATCTTCGATGACATTGGAATATTCATTGTTGTTCCTAAATCTTGTAATGTATCTACATCTCTATTTCCTTTGAACATTGTTCTTCCTAATATTACAGCATTGCTCAATGTGTTTTCATAATTATTTATAATATTCATCTCAAATGTTAACTCTTTTTCATTTGATTTTGCTTGTATTAACGCCTCTTTTGCTTCTCCATTTACAACTTCTAGCTTTTCATTTTCGTTATATCCTATTACACTATTTGTTGTTACAACTCCAGAAGGAGCAATATACTTTACGGTAGTTTTATTTTCTGATGTTGTCTTATTTTCATCACCATTTTGAGCAATAACTTTTATTTCTGTATTCATAGTTGGAGTAGTTTTTTCTAAAGTTATATCTGCCGCAATAACAATTGTTGCACCTTTTGCAATTGGATTATTAAAAGTTGTTTGTGTTCCTTCAAGCTGTACCTCTATGGTTTTAGTTCCGTCTTCATTATCATAAACCTTTGTTTCAGCGACTTTAAGTTCACCATCAAACATAACTTCTACTGCTATTATATCTAATTTTTCAATGTATTTGGGCATAATAATTTTAAAATTAGGATTTATAAACATAACATCATCAATACTATCGTTTTCTAATGTAACACCTATTGCAACAGCTTCATTAGTTGTAACTGTAGATAATCTATTGTTTTCTAATTCTATACTTACCTTTTGTGATGGTTCTTCTAACTTTGTAACCATTTCTTTCGTTTCATTCAAAACTGCTATATCCGAATTCTTAGCAACAACATTTAATGAAGATTTTAAGTTTGTAAATTCTTTAATTTCTTCTATGCTATAATCATTGTCTTTTGCGATCGCTTTTGTAATTTCAAAATTCAAGCTTCCTTCAGTTTGTGGTTTTGATGTTTCCAATACAATGTTTTCAGTTCTAAATGATGCTAAGTCAATTTTAATTTCATTTTGTTCTGCTTTTGTATCTTTATCAATTGTACTTAAAAGTGTTCCATCTTTAGATTGAATTTCAATCTTACCATCTGCTCCCAATACATTATCAAATTCTTGTTTTGATATTTTTAATTCTTTGTTATAAGTATTTGCTTTATATTCTTGTTCTTTACTCGTTGTAAACTTATCATCGTTTTGCGAGATTGTAAAAGAATCTATTAAATTTGAATATGCAATGTTTAATGTGTATCTATTTGTGATGTCTGTTTCTCTTTTATTTTCCTCAGCAGTAACTTTGTTGTTATACATGTACCCTTTGTAAATGCCCTCATTAGGGTTTTCTAATGTAATATCTGCAATTTCTCCTAGTTTTTCTTTTTGTACTTGTTCTGCTGTTATTTCTTTTTTTATTGTTAATTCATTATTACTATATAATGTAATTTCCGAATTTAACTTATAATTCAATTTTATGGATGTTTCTTTTATTTTTTCATATGCTTTAGCAGAATAAATATATGTAACTATATATTTTTGTGGCTTGTTTTTTTGCCATTGTATCTTATTATTTTTTATTTCATTGTTTTCTTTTATCGTTAAGGATCCGTTTTTTTCATCATATGTAATATTTTCTTTATTAAGTTCTTTTGTTATTTCTTCTGTGTTATTTATAACTGATACTTTCTCTGGATATTCCCCTGCAATTTGTGGAATACTAATGTTTATATTTGTTTTCTTAACTGGTAAAACGTAGTTTTTTACGTTCGTTGTTACTTTTCCTTGAACAATTATTTTGTTTTCTTCATTTGATGCATATGGAATATATTTGATTGTTTCATAATTTAATTCTGTTTCCACGTTTTTTGCAGTCCACTCTGTATGAAGAACTATTTCTTTTTCAACCTTTGTTTCTTTTGCATCTGTATTTACAAATGTGCAAGTAAGTTTAATTTTATTATCCCTGCTAAAATTGTCTTCGCCTATCTCCTCTTTAATGATTGGATTAATATATATTTGCTCTGAAATTTGCTCTTTATTTGTTATCTGTCCGAATGTAATTTTCTTGTTTTCTGCATCAAAATTCTGAATCTTTTTAGCCACTGTTGTTTGGGCTGCATTACCATTTTCATTTGTATTTTCATCATTTATTTGATCTATTTCAAAGTTTGAAGAAGAAAAATCTATTGCAAGATCTTTAACATAGCCACTCTTTTTTAATGATACAGCAATATTTAGCTTGGTATTTTTCTCGTCAATATTTAATGTTGCACTGTGTTTTCCATTGGTATACTGCACATCAAAATCTACACTTCCATCTTTTGATGTAGTGTTTTGATTCTCTAACTCCTTTTCACTTAAAAATACTTCTGCAGCATAGCTTACTACCGACCACGAATTTGCAAATATAATTACTAGGGCTAACACTGCGGCTATAAACTTAGATATTTTTGCTTGCATATTTTCCTCCAATTTTCACTCTTAAGTTATATATATTTATTATTACATTTTTAATTTATGTTTTGCAATGGATATTTTTTCCTTGCCTAGCGTACAACTGAAATTCGCTTGCGGAAAGGGTTAAAAGCACTTTTATTAAATTTTTATTACATTTTTTTGCACGTAATTTGTTGTGAGATATTTTATGTTAAAATTTAGAGTCAAATAAAGGCTTGTTTTTAAGCATTTTAGCGTTTTGTCATTTTTATGTAAATCTTGTTTCATATTTATTTTGCTTGATTTCCCTATGATTTTTTCTGTTTTGTAATAATTTTATTATTTTTGAATATTTAGAGTGAAAAATTCATACAATATAGTATGAACTTACAGTCAAGGTCTATCAAAAGTAAATTATCTTGTTAACGAAAACTATTATATATTAAATTTAAAAACAATAATTTAGCTGTTTATGCTAGCTTTTAAATTGCACAAAATATGGGCAAATGCAAATTTTTTTCAAATTTTATTGACAAGTATGTATATAAGTTGTATAATTAAAAAAGTTCATACATCGCGGGATGGAGCAGTTGGCAGCTCGTTGGGCTCATAACCCAAAGGTCGGTAGTTCGAGTCTACCCTCCGCAACCAATTCGAGAGTTTTTACTTAAAGGGATATCCCTTTAAATGTAATTTTAATACAGAGATTTTACTATAAAAAGTAAGGTCTCTTTTTTGTATTCTATAAACACTTTCATACTCTATAGATTTGCCCTTCAGCAAAATTTAAAGATTTGGAGGTGCATAATATGAGTAAAAAAGAACAACCAAATTATTATGCAATAATACCTGCAACAGTTAGGTATGACACTAATCTAAAATATACAGAAAAATTATTATATGGAGAAATTACAGCATTATCCAATAAAAATGGTTATTGTTATGCTCAAAATAAATACTTTGCAGATTTATATAATGTAACAGCCGTCTCAGTTAGCAGATGGATTTCACATTTGCAACAGCTTGGATATATAAAAACAGAAGTTATAAGAAATGAAAATAAAGAAATAGTATCAAGAAATATTTACATTGTAGATATCCCCTATTATCAAAAAAATCAATACCCCTATATACAAAAAAGTATAGAGGGTATTAACAAAAATGTTAAAGAT
>ERZ779890.3913-NODE-3913-length-12832-cov-3.222979_pt1 | contig 12832 bp, 13 predicted proteins | sample MGYA00511553_ERZ779890 | MGnify/ENA primary metagenome ERZ779890 (study PRJEB29588, sample SAMEA2152064) | human gut metagenome | biome: human gut; feature: human-associated habitat; material: faeces | place: Denmark | collected 2008/2010 ...
GAAGTGTCAGCCCTAATTTATTTTCTTTGCAAAACTTTTACCGGACAGCAATATTCCACAATATCGTGTGGAGTGTAAAACTCGCCATCCTCTTTGGTTGCATTTACGGCAAAGGACTTCAGAAAGTACTCATAAACACGACCTATCAAGTCCTTTTCCTCACCAAATACCTTGTGGGAAATCTTGTTCACTTCGTCAACGACCTTTTTAAGTTCGTTGGGCTGAATCTTTACAGCGGTGAATAATCCGAGTTTTACACAGCCTTTAAGCGTGTCTCCTCCGTCTTCGATTGCCTGTAAAGCGTCATCAAGCGCAGCAACAAGGTCAGAAGTCGGCACATTGATTAGCATAGACCAGCGTGCCGCTTCTGGCACATACACAATATTCTTATAACGGGATGGAGAATCGAGGAACCTCGCAATTTTTTCCTCGTCAGTAATTCCATGGTCGATACACTGCTGGCGCATCTCGGCTTGTGCATCATCGAACTTCTCGCCGATAAACCGTAGGAACACAAGCGTAAGTATCACATCGCGTTTCTCATTGAGTGATGCGCTGCCACGGAGATAATCACGGCAGTTGAACAATATGGATTCAAGATTGAGGATGTTCTCCTCTTTTTTCTTTGTTGCTTTCTTTGCCATAATCAATTATTATTGCCGCCATTGATAAGTTGGCGAGGGTCAACATTAAGTAAACTTGCAATCTTTACAAGCATATCAAGGGAGGGTTGCATCTTGTTGGAACACCATCGGGAAACGGTCGCTTCATTCTTGCCTACTTGTTCGGCCAACCATTTCCCAGTCTTGCCGTTCTCAACTAACACAACTTTTAGCCTATTTATCTTTTGCGATTCCATACGTTTTAATTTGCTTATAAATTACAATACTTTGATTTGTAACGCAAATATAGTGATGATACTCGGAAATACCACATTGAGACTCAAAAAAGTAGCATAAACGCCCATAAAACCAAGCATATTAGCTATATTTGCACTCAAAAGAGAAGGAAAACAAGCCAATGACCAAATAATACTCTATCAGGACGATAACGAAATCACTTGTGTGTCTGTGCGTTTTGCCGATGAAGATTTGTGGCTGACACAAAATCAGTTGGCTGATATATATATTGTACTACGCAACAAAACATTAGCCAGCATATAGATAATATCTATAAGAATGGAGAACTTGCCAGTGAGGCAACTAACAAGAAATTCTTGTTAGTTCGACAAGAGGGTAATCGTCAGGTAAAACGTAGCATTGACCACTATAATCTTGATATGATAATTGCCGACCTATAGGTCAAAAATTCAAAATACAATAAGTCCTAACGACCGAATTGGGATAAACAAGCTATGGCAACATATCTGGGTAAAATGCAAGAATAGACAGAATGTATGCAAGACTCACTTGGACGGAGTAAACGTCTCATAGGTTCCGTCATCATAGAAAACACGAATTTCCTTGATTTTTGGCCTAACTATGTCAATATTTTTCGCATCGGATGTATAGCCCGATACAGGCTGCTGGCGTGCTGGCGGCACACCAGCAACACCATGTGCGGAAGTTCTTGGGGCACCGGAGTTTTCTCTGGCCACACCAGCCCTTGCAGACATAGTGTGGGTGCCATGAGCATCGGTTGAAACGGCAAAAAGATCAGGAGTGAAAGGTGCTTCACCCGTCCCTACATTATTATATATATCATCAGCGGAGGGGGAAGCCTGACCTTCTGTAGGTAGCGTATCGCTGTTGTTCACATACATGTATCCCTCACCAAACATCAACCAGTTGACATTAATATTCGGAAATGCCTTGTGAATTCCGTTGACATGATTGCTCGTTGCATTGGTGCGACCGGAGTAGATGTTTGACAATGCTCCTGGAGCGATACCAATAGCATCGGCAAAATCCTTCTGCGACATGTTAAGAGCCAGTTGAATTTGCTTGATTCTATCGTTCATTTTAATGTGAATTATAAGCCCCTCCCAAAGAGGGTGCCATTTTTCGGCTGTTTTTTACGGTTGCAAAGTTAAAACCAAAGTTTTAAATAACAAAGCGTTCCCTGTTTTAATTTTAATTTAGTATTTCTTTTTGTTTTAAAACCGCAAGTTTCAATTCTGTGAACCCCGGACACGTTTACTTTTAAAACTTAAATAAAACTGTATGTCGCAGCAGAAAAAACAGCTTGAAGCGTTTCTTTGCACGACAAAACCAAGAAATTGAATTTTAGGAGGTTGTTTGCACTAATTCGGCAAGTATTTGGCCACTTTCTGACCGTCTGACAAAAACCGCGACAGCATTATTTAATTTAACCGTTACCAAGTTGCTTCATGTTGCTGAATATTACTTTGTTACTGCAAACAAACAGCCTTTTAACACTTGCCGTTTCAAAATTACATCCTTGTTTGTTTTAAAACAAAAAGCCGACTACTTTGCTCTGTTTTATTTTTAAATTTAGCAGGCATTCTCACTTGGTTTGCCCCACCCTTTCGCCATATTGTTCTGGTTTTAAAACTAAGTTTTCATTCTTTAATTGTTAAATAATGCTAAGTGGGTCTTGCTCGCCTGTTTTTCGTTCCGTTTTGCCGAAATTTGAGTACTTTCAAGACAGATGTTAATTCAGCTTGAAAAGAACGAAATCTCAGGGCGTAGAAAAAGCCGTTTCCCCCACTATTGTAAAGGGGAAAACGGCAAAAAAACTTGTCGGTGAAACATGCAGAAACAGAAATGAGAGGGGCAGAATTTACTCTATTCCACCCCTCCCATCAACAAAAAAAATCAGTGTAAGATGAAAAAAACGAGCTCTCTCAACAACTCTCCGTCGGGAATACTGACGCCCCCCATTCCTTTAGATCGCTCGTCGGCATCTCTAATTGCCATCAAGACCGACAAAACCTTTGCGGCCGAAAAATTTCGGAGAGATGGAACAATGCTGTTCTCTATTATATAAGGATGCAATCCTAAATATTTTATCAGACTGGCCTTGTCTTTTGACGGAGCATAGTGAGCCGCCATTAGTTGCGAAAACGAACGAAAGAGCGTTGGAAGTATTATCTGCAACGGATACCTCTTTGGATTCTCGTCAAAATATTTCGCAATCTGAAAAGCCTTGAATGAATTTCTTGTCATAAGCGCATCAGCCAGCTCAAAGGCATTGAAGTCCTTACTGATGCCAATGTGTCGCTCAACGACATCTGGAGTGATGGCGTGCAATTCTGTTCCGACGGCATCTGCAAGCTTGTTCATTTCCGAATAAAGCTTTACAAGGTCTGTCCCTGTGGATTCGGCTATTATACTGACAGCCTTTGGCTCTATAGAATAACCTTTGTCGCGAAAAAATGAAAAGATGATAGATGACAGTTTGCTGTCGTATATCTTTGGTGTAGAGTACACCACCCCCATCTTGCCACACGCTGTCATAAGTTTCTTGCGTTTATCAAGAAGCCCCCCCTTGTTGACCAACAGCAGTATCGTGGTCGGTTGGGGGCTTGCCAAATAAACCGACAACTCATCTATGTCTTCAAGTTCCTTGGCATTACGGAGTATCACAACAAGCCGTTCGCCCATAGGAAAACTGCGTGCGGCATTGATTACCTCGTTGGCTGTAGTTTCGGCACCATAGAATATGTTGAGGCAGAAATCGCGGTCTTCTGGTGAGAGCGCATTTTCTATAATCGCCTTTTGAATCATGTCGATGTAATATGACTCCTCACCCATCAACACATAGACAGGTTTGAACTTCCGTCCCTTAACATCACGCATGATTGCTTCGTATGTAATTTCGCTTGGCATTTATGTTGTATTTCGGTTTACACTATTTTGTATTCACGAAAATAGGCGGCGCCTCAACAACGGATGAAAAAACTACGTTTTTATCTTCACGTTGTATTCGGTTTGCACTATCTTTGTATTCACGAAAATAGGCGGCGCCTCAACAACGGATGAAAAAACTGCGTTTTTATCTTAACGTTGTATTCGGTTTGCACTATCTTCGCACCAGTACGCTTTGCACCTTAAACACAGTACACAGGAATTACAATTAACCCTGACTTCTGAGTCGTACGGTATGAGCGGAAAAGGACTTTGCTGCACCTTATTAATATTAGATGCCCAAATTACATGCAAAAATAACAAATGTTTCCGTTAAACCTGCCATCTATAGACGCAAATATCAAACAGAACGGAGGAAAAAAGCTCATCTTTGACCCTCTGCGCAAACGATACGTAAGCCTGACGCCCGAAGAATGGGTGCGTCAGCACTTCGTCATGTTTTTGATAAACTACAGGAATTATCCTTCCGCACTTATTGCCAACGAAACGAGCATCAGTCTCAACGGCATGTCACGCCGATGCGATTCGGTGGTGTTCCGTTCCTCACTTGAGCCTCTGGTCATTGTGGAATATAAAGCTCCGCATGTCACCATCACAAAGAAGACATTTATGCAAGCCCACTGCTACAACCAGGTACTACGCGTTCCTTATATTATAATAACCAACGGACTTACACACTATTGTTACCACATTGACTACACTGCAATGAGCATGAAGTTTCTGAACGACATTCCCTTTTACAAAGACCTTATCGTCTGACCTTCCCACCCAATCACACTCCACCCATGCAAACCGACACCACATATCCCTCCTACTTCAAAGAGGAGTTTTTCTACGGCAAAAAGATATTCATAGCCTTTGAATACGACCACAGCAAGAACTGGGAAAGTGTCACCCAGGTAATAGGTAACTACGTCACTTTCTGCCTGTGCCACAGCGGCAGTGCCGTCATTAGGGTCAACAACTACACCCGTGAACTGACTGCCGGCGCACAGCTTGCCATCATACCAAGAACGCACGCCACCATTCTCAGCATGTCGACAGATTTCAACTGCTCCATCATTTCCATCAGCCCTGAATTTCGTCACGAGATACGCTACACCAAGAGCATTCCTCTGGTAGATGCCTTGATGTTCTTCAAGGAGCAGACCATTCTGAATCTTCCTGCCACACAGCAAGACTTCTTTATCAAGATGAGAGATATCATCGTCACTGCCATCCGCTCTGTCAGCGACCCCTACCGTCACAGTCTTTTGGAGGAACTGACCCAAGCCTTTCTGCTGTGGCAGCAGTCTGTCATTGCCTCCACGCTCAACTCGTCGTTTGTTGCAAACAACAACAACGACATTCTGGTGGCACGTTTCATGGCTCTTGTCAACGACAACTACCGCACTCGGCATCGCCTTGAGTTCTATGCCGACCAGATGTGCATCACACCCAAGTATCTCTCAACAACCACCAAACTGGTCACGGGCCATACCGCCAGCCAATGGATAAACATTTTCCTAATTGGCGAGGCCCAGAACCTGCTCACCAATTCCACCCAGAGTGTAGCGGAGATTTCAGATGCGTTAGGGTTCTCAAACCAGTCATTTTTCGGCAAATTCTTCAAGCGACACACAGGCAAGAGCCCCCTTGCCTACAGGCTCAACAAGGAAACTGCGTGCTGACAGTTCCGTTTGCAGAGAAACTTTCATACAGGTCCGGAAGCATACACTTTTTTGACATGATGCGACCCCACAAAAGCCGTTCAGGCTTATAATGCCCCGCATAAGGTTACTAAACGGCAAAAACTTCACGCAAAGTGCTGTTTTTTTTTTACTTTTGCCAACTGATAGAAAAAGCCCCCTGCCGGAGCACCTCTTCGCCCAAGGGACAGCATTGTCAGAACAACATTATATATAATAAAATCGATGACTCATTATGGACGTTATTGCCAAACTTATTGAACACGCTAAAAAAGACCTCCAGCGCATTGTGCTCCCCGAGGGCACAGAAGAGAGGACCATCACGGCCGCCGACCGTGCTGTTGCAGACCGTCTTGCCGACATAGTACTCCTTGGCGATGAAGAGGAAATCATGGACCAGGCCCACACCCTTGGACTTACCCACATCACCCCAGACGTTATTATCAACCCCCGCAAAGCCGGCGATCTTGAAGACTTCGCCCAAGCGTTGGCAGAGCTGCGCAAGCGTAAGGGACTTACCCTTGAGGAGGCGCGCGAGAAAGTAAAAGATCCGCTGTACTACGGATGTATGATGATTAAGATGGGCAAGGCCGATGGCCAGTTGGCTGGTGCACGCAACTCCACGGGCAACGTTCTTCGTCCTGCCCTTCAGATAATCAAGACGGCCCCAGGCATCACCTGTGTCAGCGGCGCCATGCTGCTTCTTACCAAGACTCCACAATATGGCGAGGATGGTGTGCTTGTCATGGGCGACGTGGCAGTAACCCCTATGCCAACCGCCAGCCAATTGGCTGAAATTGCCGTATGCACTGCTCGAACAGCCAAGGCAGTGGCAGGTTTCGACGAACCTCGCGTAGCCATGCTGAGTTTCTCGTCCTATGGCTCCGCCAAACACGAAGTGGTAGACAAGGTAATTGAGGCTACCGCCATTGCAAAGCAGATGGTTCCAGATCTCAGCATCGATGGAGAACTGCAAGCAGACTGCGCCATCGTACCCACCGTAGCAAAACTCAAGGCCCCGGGCTCCCCTGTGGCAGGCAAAGCCAACGTACTTATCGTTCCTTGCCTTGAAGTGGGCAACATTGCCTACAAACTTGTGCAACGTCTGGGCAATGCCGAGGCCATCGGTCCGGTGCTGCAAGGCATCGCACGCCCCGTCAACGACCTCTCTCGTGGATGTAACGTTGATGACGTCTACAAGATGATAGCCATCACCGCCAATCAGGCCATTGCAGCAAAAAAAATCTGACCGAGCATTGCGGACCATTGCACACATCTAAGACACCAGACACGACACCACTTCTAATGACCGATTTGCATTAAAGCAGAGACATCACAATAAAAAAAAGAAATAACAATGAAAATACTTGTATTAAACTGCGGAAGTTCATCCATCAAATACAAACTCTACAACATGGACGACAAGAGCGTCATGGCCGCCGGCGGCATTGAAAAGGTAGGTCTTGCAGACTCTTTCCTCAAAATCAAGAGCCCTGTAAAGGAAACCGTCAACATCTCCGTCCCGACCCACGATGTAGGTGTCGAACTTATCTTCAACACCCTCACCGACCCTCACAAAGGGTGCATCAAGAGCCTTGACGAAATCAACGCCGTAGGCCACCGCATTGCCCACGGAGGAAAATTCACAAAGAGCCTCGAACTTACGCCTGAAGTACTTGCTGAGTGGAAGAAGTACGAAAGCCTCGCCCCACTCCACAACCCCGCCCATCTCAAGGGCATCAACGCCGTGACAGCCAAGTTACCTAACGTGAAGCAAGTAGGCGTGTTCGACACCTCATTCCACCAGACAATGCCCGACTATGCCTACACCTACGCTCTGCCATACGAGTATTACGAAACCTACGGCATACGCCGCTACGGATTTCACGGCACCAGCCATCGCTACGTGCTTGCCCGCGCTGCCGAACTCTACGGCTTTGACCCCAAGGAGAAAAACATCATAACCTGTCATATTGGCAACGGAGCCTCAATAGCCGCCATCAAGGGTGGCAAGTGTGTAGACACCTCCATGGGTCTCACTCCGCTCGAAGGCCTCATCATGGGTACACGCACCGGCGATATTGACTCTTCGGCCATTCTCTTTCTGATGGATCGTCTCGGCCTTGACACCAAACAGGCTTCTGACCTCCTCAACAAGAAGTCGGGCATGCTCGGCATCACCGGCCGGTTCTCTGACATGCGCGAAATCCTTGCCGCTGCAGCCAATGGCGACAAGCGCTGTCAACTTGCCCTTAACATGTACAACTACCGCATACGCAAATACGTGTGCGCCTATGCCGGCATCATGGGTGGCGTGGACTACATCATATTCACTGCCGGTGTCGGTGAGAACCAGTATGAGATTCGTCAAGGCAGCATGGAGGGACTCCAGCACATGGGTATAATTATCGACCCCGAAGCCAACAAAGCCAATCGCAGCCAGGAAGGCACAATATCCGCTCCCGACAGCAAGGTGACAGTTTGCGTCATACCAACCGACGAAGAACTGCTGGTGGCAAGCGACACTATGGACATCGTTAACGAGGCATAGACACCCTCTGCCAGACAGCCACACACAATCGACACGCCAGATGAAGATAGACAAGGATTTTATCGCACAGCTCTTCAAGCAGGCAGAGGCTAACCCACGTCGCCGCCAGAATTACGACCTCCGCACATCACCTGCTGACACAAGCCAGCGCATGCTCAACGCCCTGCTTCCAGATACCGTGGTGCCTATCCACCAACACGATGACACCACCGAGACCGTCATCTGCCTCGTCGGCAAACTTGATGAAATAATCTACAGACAAGACATTATCGACGGCAAGCCAGTCTACACCGAAGCAGAACGCATCACCCTCTGCCCTGCAGACGGCCACTACGGCTGCCAAATTCCACAAGGAGCATGGCACACCGTGGAGGTTCACGAACCTTCGGTCATCTTCGAAGCCAAAGACGGGGCCTACAAGGGGTAACATGGGCAGACGGTTGCCCATGTTACCCCTATCCCAATGCAAAATTCTGGAAGCCACATCAACATGTTTTGGGCAGATAATATAGAATTATATACTCTGTCTGCAAATAGTTTGTTAAAAAAACATTATATTTGCCAACAAAACCAAAACACGCGAAACAGGTACTGCGGCAGTGACCTCGTCACCGTTCTGCTGCAATTGTCTGTGCGCAAACACCGGCAGAAAAATCAGAATATCATTTTGCAATATGAAAAACCAACCACAAGGCATCTATGATGCACGCACTTTAGGCAAGCCTAAATTCTTCATTCTTGGGGTTCAACACATGTTCGCCATGTTTGGAGCCACAGTACTCGTTCCGCTTATCACCGGTCTCGACGTCAGCGCCACTTTGCTCTTTGCGGGCATAGGCACCCTGATTTTCCACTTCGTGTCGAAGCTGCAAGTGCCGGCGTTTCTCGGTTCCAGTTTCGCTTTTTTAGGCGGTTATGCCTCCGTCAAGCAACTTGGCATGGCGCAAGGCCTCACCGAAAACATGGCCCTTAACTATGCGTGCATTGGTGTTGCGGCAGCGTCCCTGCTATATTTTGTCATGGCGACCCTGCTCAAATACTTCGGCACAGACAAGGTAATGAAGTTCTTCCCACCAGTGGTTACAGGTCCCATGGTCATAGCCATCGGTCTCACCCTGTCAGGTTCGGCCATCAACAACTGCCAGCAGAACTGGCTGCTTGCCGTTACCGCCATTATTGTTGTCATCGTATCGTCAGTGTGGGGCAAGGGCATCATTCGCATCATTCCCATTCTGCTCGGTGTGATCGGCTCCTATATTCTTGCCACAGCACTGGGCGAGGTGGACTTCTCAAAGCTTTCTGAGGCGGCTTGGGTAGGTCTGCCCATTAAGGGCGACCGCACCGTCTTCGCCGTGATGCAAGACCCCGACTATGACGTTATCATAACCTCCATCATAGCAATCTTCCCCATCGCCTTTGCCACCATCATGGAACATATTGGCGACATGTGTGCCATACAGAGCACCGTGGGCAAGAATTTCATACAGTCACCAGGGCTTCACCGCACACTGACCGGTGACGGTCTCGCCACCCTGCTGGCATCAATCTTCGGGGCCCCTGCCAACACCACCTACGGTGAGAACACCGGAGTGCTCAACCTCACCAAGGTTTTTGACCCAGCCGTTATACGCCTTGCCGCCATCTTTGCCATTCTGCTCAGTTTCTGTCCTAAGTTCGCCTGCCTCATAGGACTCATGCCTGCAGCCACCATTGGCGGTGTGAGCCTGATACTCTATGGCATGATTTCGGCTGTCGGTGTACGCAACCTCGTGGAGAGCGCTGTGGACTTCTCCTCTTCACGCAACGTGTTTGTAGCCGCCCTCATATTGGTTATCTCCATCGGTGTGCAGTATTCTACCGACGGAGGAGTCACCATAGGCCCCATCACCTTCTCAGGCCTTGCCCTGGCAGCCATAGTTGGCATTGCACTCAATGCCCTACTGCCCAATCAGCTCGGCATGAAAATCAAGAGTTTCCAAGGCAAAGAGAAATCAGAAGAAAAATTCACAGAAACACTCAACAACAAGTAACCCTCAGACATACACACAATGAAAGTCATCAACCTTGGCAGCAAGAATTCTGTCATCAACAAATATATGAGCCAGCTGCGCGACATCAACATACAGAACGACCGCATGCGCTTTCGTGACAACGTGCGCCGCATAGGCCACATTGAGGCTTACGAAGTCAGCAAACTCCTTTCCTACAGCAAGAAAACTATTACAACACCTTTGGCAGACTGCAAGGTTGACACTTACGACGATGACATTGTCATAGGCACTGTGTTTCGTGCTGGGCTACCCCTTCAGCAAGGTTTTCTTGATGTCTTTGATGAGGCAGGCAACGCATTCGTGTCAGCCTACCGCTACTACCTTGACAAGGAATGTACCAAGATTGGTGTCAAGATAGAATACATGGCCACCCCCCATCTTGAGGGCAAGACCCTTATTCTTGTAGACCCTATGCTTGCTACAGGTGAGAGTATGGAATTGGCCTACCGCGCTTTCATTACCAAGGGGACTCCCAAACGCCTCATCATGGCCTGTGTCATAGCAAGCAAACAGGGCGTAGAGCAGCTTCGGAAGATTTTCCCAGACGATGACATCACCCTCTTTTGTGCCGGCATTGACCCCGCGCTCAATGAACGCAAGTTCATCGTTCCCGGACTGGGCGATGCTGGCGATCTCATGTACGGGAGCAAGGATTAAACCCAAATCGGTCATTAGGTCGTAAATGCCATCTTTTTCAGTACTTCTTATTGCCTTTTGTTTTTTATAAGGCAACTGCTGCTTGCTCTTAGCTCAAAATAGCCCGCTATTATTCCCTAAAACGACAAGCATCCGATTCTGCCAACCTTATTCAGCCATACAAAAAATACAAAAGAGTTGCTGGCAAATTGATGTTGGTAGAACGTGGCATCTATGAAACAGGAAACTATGGATGGAATAATAAATAATAATGAGATAGCCTTAGAAAAGTTTGATAATCATGTCGTTCCTAATGAATGTAAGAATGGGGAGTGATATTTTTCAAGACTAAATGTATGTAAAATCAAGTCAAAGAATAAGTTTTGCACGAAAATTAGTATATTGTCATTATACTTGGCGTTTCTTGGTCGTAGTTCACCATCAAGCGTTTTTTTTGTGCGAAAATATGTGATTGGCTTGAATAAATGCGGCAAGATACAATTTATTCGTTTGAAAAAGTGTGTCGGTTTGGTGCGTATTCGTTTGAAAAAGTGTAACTTTGTCATTGGAAGAATAAGATTGCATCTATGCTTAAAAGGAAAATAGAAACATATTTAGCTAAGTGGAAAGAGTCTAAGGATAGAAAGCCCCTTGTGATAAAAGGTATCCGCCAATGCGGAAAGACATACATTGTCCAGAAGTTCGCAAGAGAGAATTATGAGAGTGTGGTCTATATGAACTTCATACTTGAACCAGATAAAAAGTCCGCCTTTACAGGTAATATAGATGTCAATACCATTATTCTCAACCTCTCTGCTTTGATTCAAGGTAGTCGTTTCATTGAGAGGAAAACTTGCATTATCCTTGATGAAATTCAAGAATGCAAGGAAGCAAGGACTGCTTTGAAGTCATTTCATATAGACGGGCGTTTCGATGTTATTGCTACAGGCTCTTTATTAGGAGTGAAAGGCTACGGCAAAAGCAGGAAGAAAAACGAAGAGGATATGATTAAATATGCAGGTGGTGCGGACAAACCTAATATCCGTGAATGTTTTGAATCCATTCCGAAACAATTAGCCAAGGAGAACAAGAAATTCCAATATTCCATAGTCAAAAAGGGAGGAAGGTCTTCTCAATACATCGGTAGCATTCAATGGTTGGAGGATGCCGGAATAGTCCGTAGGTGCTATAACACGCAGATTACGGAACTGCCGTTAGAAGGTAATTCTATCAAAGAGTGTTTTAAGGTATACACCACCGACATAGGTATCCTTATGGCTATGCTCGACTACGGTACGCAGGCTGATATTTTGAAAGGTAATCTTCTTGGCTACAAAGGAGCTATCTTTGAGAATCTGATGGCAGATTTCTTATGCAAGTCAGGGCAAAAGCTATACTATTTCCATAAGGATAGTGGGCTTGAATTGGACTTCTTGGTGAGATTCAAAGGTGAATGCGTTATCCTTGAAGTCAAGGCAAAGTCAGGAAAGGCGAAAAGCATGACTACGGTTCTTAAGAACAAGGATGTGTATCATGTCAAGAATGCAATCAAGTTGGGACAATATAATGTAGGACGTGAGGGGGATATACTCACCATTCCCCTTTATATGGGATTCCTTATTGAGGATAAACTTGCGGATGTTATCATTCCTGATGTTGATTTGAGTTTATTGACTACCATTTAATTAAAATTTATTGCAGTCCGGTAAAACTCTAAAAAGCAAGAAAACCTCCCCGAAGCCCCGTAAACAGGACTTCGAGGTTTATTTTTTCAAAAGTAAGCCCCTCTAATCGAAAAGTCTTGGTTCCGGTGGTGCTTTTTCCATCTTCTTTGCAAGGAAATCATTCCAGGTTTTTTCGGGATTTTCCCTGACGACGACATCACCCTCTTTTGTGCTGGTATTGCCCCCGCGCTCAATGAACGCAAGTTCATCGTTCCCGGACTGGGCGATGCTGGCAAATACAGGCATCGGACGAGATTTTCTTCTCTTTAGTGGAATTTGAGAGCCCGCCAACCCCAAGATTTTAAGGCACTTGTTGCCTATTTTTAGCTCAAAATAGCCCGCTATTATTCCC
>ERZ779890.3918-NODE-3918-length-12817-cov-3.314136_pt1 | contig 12817 bp, 22 predicted proteins | sample MGYA00511553_ERZ779890 | MGnify/ENA primary metagenome ERZ779890 (study PRJEB29588, sample SAMEA2152064) | human gut metagenome | biome: human gut; feature: human-associated habitat; material: faeces | place: Denmark | collected 2008/2010 ...
GCCATTAGTCCAACTCCGATGACACAATAAAATGTTTTACTTCTTTTTCCAAGGGGGATATAGCTTCCTGTTTTACAACACACCTAAGTGTATAGGGGATAAACAGTTTCTCATTCTTTCCCCTACAAATATAACACCCCGTCTTTTGCTGAAATGTATTGACCACAACAAAGGTACCCTTATACATCTGTAAACCTGGACAGTTCGGGTACACCGGTTCAAATCCGAGTGCATATAACACTTCCCAAAGCCTCATTTACACTCCTTGAAATTCTTTCCGTAACTGCACTCACAATTAAGAGGGATATCAGGTGCCCATGCAGGTGGTGTTCTCATAGTCTGCATCATGAACACCTCTGCTTCTTCGACCTCTTCGTCTCGACAAGCTATGACTATTTCGTCATGAACCTGGAACAGTATCTTGTACTTGCTCGCAATGACATTCATCTGCTCTGACAGGATGATACGTGCCAAGGACTGCACACAGTTGTGCGCAATCATTGGCTGTCCCGATCCTTTACAGACGAATCTTTGTCTTGGGCCACAGTTGAGGATGTCGAATACATCATCTCGTACTGTATGCGTTCCACTCCTTCCGGTAGTTTGTTCTGAAAACTCGGTGGCGTATGTAACAGTTCCATCGGCCATCCATGTCGCAATCGGTAATACAGCGTTGACCGGCTTATACCTGTCTCCAAAGAAAGCTTCGTAACGTCCACATCCTTGTATATACCTTGCTTGTTCCTGCTGTTCTCCTTGTATGTAGCCCATCGGCAGTTCTGTGGAGAGTAGGGGCCATCGTTGTCCACCCTGTCTAAAACCAGCCCATGCTGGTATGTCGGAAACATATCCTCGTAGAAATTCTCGAACCGCTCCCATCTTTCGCAACAAAAAATCCCGCGCCCACCATACCTTTTCCATGCATAATGCGTAGGCTCTGTACACCTCTGCCGCATAGAGTGCCATACATTGTAGAAAGGAGTGCGGGACATACCGTGCACTTTGTTTATCTTTGACATCTCTTGGCGTATGCATTCCTGACAGGCTACCAGTTTTTTCGCTTGTATACGACTGTACACCTCCCTCGGGCTTCGTACAGACTCCCTTCCGCAGTCGCATTTCCAAACCCAAACTATTTTCTGTTCCTTCCCGCGTCGTATCCAACGAACAGCCACCAAATTCCCGAATCTCTGGCCGGTCAGGTCTTTGAATAGATGATGCTTCAACCCAGTTACCATTTTCCAATACCCTATGTTCTGGTGTAAACCATGCTCCACAAACAGGTATGCACTCTTGTACCCCCTTGTGAACAACCCCATTGTGGGAAACATACTCAACACCGTCAAACACGAGATCAGTCGCTCTCACGTGTTCAATAGGTACCCACCCTCTAGATGTTAGCACAAGGGTGCCCCGCCTGCAACAATTTTCAACAGCTTTCGCCCCGAAAATATATGCCCACAATATATTATCCGCACCGGTCAGTTTCTTTTTCATGTCTCTGGGATTATTGATGAACCGATATCCCCTTGACCCATCCGGCAGTGGTTCCAGTTGTGGATAACGTATATACATTCCGTTTGGCAACCGGATACCATTGGCATCATAGGACAGACAGCCACATATAACTCCACTCTTTCCAACATACAGATCCGCCAATACTCTGTCCAGCCTGTTCCACATGCGGGCTATTTTGTTATGGTGTTCCCTGTACAACCCGACAATGCGCTGTGCCTCGAACTCTTCCAGATCAATCCCTTGCGTTTTCGAATACGTCAGGAACTTGTTAGCCCCCATGCCATAACCTAACCCCAGAACCGCACATTTGGCGATTTGACGTTCACGCTTCGTCTTCTTGCTTACTTCATATCCGAATACCTTGGTACCGAACTCCGAATAAATGTCCTTGTCTTCCCTGAACTGATCCAGAACATCTTCCTGTCCTGCAATATATGCGTTAACCCTGGCTTCAATCTGGGACAAGTCGCATGACATCATCGTCCATCCTTTTGGTAGCCCCATCGCTTCCCGTAACGCCCCACCTCTGGGGAAGTTCTGAACGTTTAATCGCTCCGCACCGCTGAACCTGCCCGTATGTGCCCCATAGTAATTAAGCATCAATGGCAACGCCCCTCTTGTTTCTGCGTCAAGCAAACGGGCAGTCCGTGTTTCTTCGATAGTAGTCTTCACTCCCAGTCTAGCCTCCACTGCTGCAACTACCTTTTCATCAGGAAAATCCAGCAATGCCTTGAATGCCTGATCTGTTTTGGAAAACGCCCACGCCTGCTTACCTGTCCTTGCACTTACTTTTGTAGGTGGCTCAACCCCAAGTGATGAAAGATACTCTGCGAATTTATCATTACTCATGATAATCGCTTTGGCATCCTCTTCTGTCGTACCTTCCGGCAAGTGCATCATGGACACCAGATTCTTCTTGCGCTCCAGCTCTTCTTCATAATGCCGTTGCAACAAAGGACGATTAAGACGAATCATAGGTTCTGTGTACATCCGGATAGTAGTATCAATCAACTGCAACTCTGTCAGCGGGAAATCTTTTGCCAACAGTTTGAACAGTTTCCTGCATATCCGAGTGTCCTTTTTACAGTAATCTACATACGCTTCCCATTGTTCCGATGAAAAGTCATTCCGATGCTTTCCCAATGCAGAAATCACCTCGGTACCCTTGTCTTCCAACCCATACGCTTTTGCCAGTGCCGCCAGGCTACATCCAGTAGTCATGGCATGTTTGGGTCGTGCCATAGACAGGGTGTCCAGAATCAGCTTCGGTTTTATACCGTAATGGAATGATAATATGGCAGCGTCGAATGCGGCATTATGAGAACAGAATGCCTTGTCTTCCAGATTTACCACGTCCAGAAGCCTGGCGATATCATCACCGGTAGCATGGTATACCTTGCTGTCATTTACCATCAGAGTAAGTATCAACGGCTCGAATCTGTGGTCTCTTATGTACGCCTCTGTTGTCATCTTCGACAAGGAATATTCCTTGTCATAGTAAGTCTCAAAGTCTGCGGTTACTATATCCATTCCTGCCTCCTAGCAATATCTACCAATTAACCATAATGCAAACACTGTAAGGAGGGCTCCTATAAGGACTCCTAAACAAACAGACCCCGTGTCCAGATCTCTTCTGGAACAATATACGTCACCATCCACAAGAAAACAAAAATTCTTTTGGAGATAATACTCTTTCCCATCCAACATTACAGAGTCGGGAGTTCCTTCCTTGATTCTTCCGCACCAAAGGTACCCATCTTTCTCGAAACAATCCTTTTCAAAAACTTCCGGCACCTTCTCTTCCTCCCGCATATTTTTCGAAGCAGCAACAGCAGAAACATAAGAAGATGTCATAATCGCCATAGTGGTAGCCGTACCCATAATAAACCCCCCCTTTCCAATTATTTTATCCGTTCAGAATATCCGATACTGTTTCAACAGCAACCTCACGAACCACCTAAAAAAACACTGTTTCAGGATCCATACCTATCTTGCTCATCAATTCTTTCGGTGCCATATCGAGATGCAGACACGCACGGAACAGCACATTCTGAAACGACCCTTTTCCTGCTACCAGTCCTGACATATAGCTGTCACTAAAACCCAGTACCTTATCAAGTTCACAGAGCTTTTTACAACCCAGCAACTTGCGTAATGCATGCACTGCATGTACCCGGTTACTGCCTATTCTACGTTCCTTCATCAACTTGTTTCTACCGACTGCTTTAGTCTCACCGCCCGCCACTGTACGTGCTCTCTTTACTGCCGCATCAAATATACAAGCCGCTGTCCGCATACCTCTGTCACCCCCTTGCGTTGCCCTTAACATCATTGTCTGATCTAGTGAAAACGGCGTGTCCAACGCCTTCTCCCCTGCTGGTGTCATCACGAACCAGCCATAATCATCCTCTCTGACATAGCCTTCATCAAACAGATGTTTCACGGCATTTTTGCACCAGTGCTCATTGCGTGCCAACAGATACCGCATACTGGCAATACTTGTAACACCGTTCTTTATGGCAAGCAATGCATAGTACCAACCTGGAGCCGCGACTACGTCCGACAGGGAATACTTTGTACCCTTCTTGTTTTTTTCTCCAACAAGTTTCCCCTTCTTTCGTAACGCCGTTATCGCTCGTCGTATAGCCAGTTCTTCTCCACCGCATTCGGCTTGCAATTCATTTACAGTCAACGCGGCTTTCTTCTTTTTCAATACACTTACTATAACGGATTCCATATTTACGTCCTTTCCAATAGGTTCCTTACTTTTCTGAACCGTCTTTTCTTTCTGTTCTCTTCCCATATATCCTTGACTGTTTCCCCATTCAGTACCCGATAAACCAATTTGCTCGATACACTCTTCTTGCCTTTCATGACTTTCAACAGACTCTCGAGAAACACATCGCTCAAATCATCCAGCATAACGATATCCCCGTTGTCGTCAACCAGTATCCATGAACAAAAATCATGTACTGCGTACGTATGTACAAGACAGTAGCACCCTTCGATTGCTCTTCCAATAATGTAAATCGGACGGTCTACTATACCATTACCAGCTATATATCTGATCTTGGCACACACAAATTTCTTTTCCCGTATATGCTGTTTTATCAGTTTGACATCCATAGCAGGAAACGCATACCTTTCTTCCCACAACAGTAATATCATCTCGTCGTACACCGGCCTAACTTTCGTAGGTATTTTAGTACGATCATAATAAGTTAAATTAACTGACCCTTCCATTTGTCCACACTCCCATTCGGCATATACCGTTTTACATAACCTTTAATACCAGTCTTGTTATGCGCCAAAAAGTGAATCATAGTTTCTTCGGCAAATATCATCTTGTCTTCCAATGACCCAAACAAAACCTCACCCCACGAAGCCAGCTTTACCCGCATATCCACATACAGGTTCCCGTCTTCCTTCGCTACGCAGGCAACAGGCACCCTGTTTGCGATTATACCTGTCGGGTCATTGTATACATATAATACGTCTGTGGACGCAAACGCTGTCCTTTTATATTCCATTGACGGAATATTCAGTTTTGACAGGTGCGGAAATTCCATTAGTATTTTATACATCACATCCACTCCCCTTCTAATGCTCGCATGACAAGTATCTTCTTCGCTTTCTGTATATTCACATTATGTTGAGTCCACATCAAATGCAGTATTCCAGGCTCTACTGGAGTGGCCTTAAGCATACCATATGTTTTGGCCTCATCGTTTACCAACCATCCATCTTCTGCGGTACACAGCAGTACAGGAACAGTTCTATAGGTAACAATATATTTGTTATGTCTTCTTCTACCAACAAACCCGTCATAGGAAAAGGGTTCCAACGTATTAGCCAAATCGAATACTTTTGTTGGTATAAACACCGAGCTTATAAAACTCATATATCATTCCTCCATAACACGCTTTACACAATCCAGTACATTCTGTTGGTTTAACTTTGCTATACGAACCGTGTTATACCCAACAAAAAGTTTCTCGTATATGTGCCGGTACAACCCATAATAGTTTCCATGAGGATCAAGTTCCTTTGCTACGACGTATGGTTGCAACAATTCCGACAAATACTCCAATGCCGGTTTGAATGCACGTGCTTTTCTTTCCGACATACGCCTTACAGCTCCTCCTCCAATAGAAAAGCACTTCGCCGTAGGCAGGTATAGCCGTTCCGACATGAATACAGTGTTACGACAGCATACATAGATACCACTCTCCGATATACACTGTAAAAAGTAATTCGTCCTGTCCTTCTCTACGTCTATACTTATCATATATATCTCTAATCTTTCATCTCTACCACTTCGCCAAACGGAGCATCTGTACTGCCTGTCGTAACCCACAATACAGGATAATCAGGCTGATTACCGAAGTCTCCACTGTACAAGTCAGTGAGGAACACACAGCATTCAGGGAAGATACCCTGCTGTTCCAAGAACCTGAACACCGGTGAAAACGCTGTACCACCGCCGCCATGAGGGGAAACAGTAACCTGTTCGTATCTCTCGAATGTGTCATAATGGCATACAGCGCTGTCAAAATAAATGACGTGTACACGTTCCGGATTAGTATCCTCTGCCAATGCCCGTATCTCCGAAGCAAACTGTTGTAATTGCTCGTTGTAGATAGATCCTGAACAGTCAATTGCAACAGCTATCTCTCCCATAGCTTCCCCATCTCGTGACGGGACATAGATATTCTGACACAAAAACCGTCTATTAGGACGACACCATGACCTCATATCGTCTTTACACTTTACAACGAATTGCTGCAATACTTTACGCCAATTAACCTTTGATGACAAAAGCTCGCCTACCAACCGTTTTACATTCTCGGTCATCTTGCCAGCAGCTTTTGCAACAGCAGCAGCTTGCGCCACTTTCATACGTGTCTCTGCTTCGAGTTCCCGTAACTCGCTGTCTGTAATCGGCTTGTCCCCATTCGGTTTGAGAAGAGCGTCAAATTGCCGTGTCATGCTGTCCGGAAGAATGGCGTATACGCCATCTGCCGATTCATCCCCTTTATAGTACAGTTTCTTGTCATGCAGACAGCCCTTTATGAAATCTCCTATACCATCCTCAACAAGAAACTGATTTATGACTATATCTGTAGCGATATTCCACTTTTCTTGTTCCCTGTCATACAAGCGTAAGCAATGCATAAACGCCACGTGCAAGCATTCATGGGCCAGCAGGAACATAACCTGTCGTACCGACAATTCCTTTATGAACTCCGGATGGATATAAATACGCTTCCCGTCAGTAGCTGCTGTTGGCATAGGCATATCTTTCGATTCCACTATATTCATCCCGTATACGAGCGTGCCGATAAACGGATAGTGTAATCCTAACTGTATCTTTGCCGATGATAATTTTTTCTCTATGTCTTTATCCATGTGTTCCTCCTTATCCCTCTTATTGTATTTCGCTAAACATGCCTTTTACAATGCGTTTGCATTCTTCCTCTATTGGTCTGTCTGGATAATTGGTATCCCCACCAAACGCAGGATTAACCCATCTCTGAAACTGTCTGTCTAAAGCCCTCATATCCTTACCTTCCAGTGCATACTGTACCAGCAAATGCTTCGCACGTCTCACAGCCTCATTATAGATGCACCACAAGGCTGTCCGTATATCCTCTGTTAGCAATTCACCTACCCCTATCTTCATTCGGTCATTAGATATGGTGACATTGACATGGCCTCCTTTGTCACATAGAACTGCAACATGGGCTTTCTTCCCGTCATCTGTATGAATAGATACAAAAACACGGAATTTCTGATTATCTAGAAATAATGTAATCATTTCTTACCTTTCTTTATTTTTCCAATATGAGCATTACCAATGCTCTATTAAGCTCATCTATTTTATCTTGCGATAGTTCATTTATCGTAGATACTCTAACTTCTATGAAGCTAGAAGGCGCTCCATATCCGACAATATGGATTCCTTCGAATCGCCTAGCAAATACAGCCATGAGAGCATACGTGGTGTTATAAAACCCCATTGGTCGATAACGCCCATCTTCCTCATAAAAGAACCCGTTCCTTTCGAACCAGTCATTTAGTGTCATGCTTCCCTCACAAACGTAGTAAATATATTCCGTATCGCATTACATAACTCGTCTTCCTTATATGGCACTTTCATTCGACGATATAACTGGTTTATATAATACGTATCCTTACCTTCCATTTCGTAAAAGACCACAATGCCTTTCATGCATTCCATCGTGGTATCGTATATTTTCTTCATAAAAAGCACGCTATCGCGAGCTTCCTTGCTGGATAAACTATTCCATGTCTGTCTTTTGCATGTGACCCCATCGAAAAAAATGTCGTAGCCATAATGCTTTTCAGATACAGTAACGCTTATATCACCGTATTGAACACTGCACATAATACGAATATTCCTTTTATCCGTGTCCAGAAATATATTCAACATAAACCCCCCATATAACGCTTGTTCGTACCCCCTCGTAGAAGGGGCACTGGCAAGAGCTATATGTTACCGTCCTGTAACGACGTTATAGTGCTCTTGCGTAAACTGGAAATACGTATCCGTCTCTACGATAGACCTGTCCCGTTTCTGTGCCATCTGGATGGTCAGTACAACGAACTCAGCAGGCATTCTGTTTACATATTTGTATACGTCTCCGATATTTTTCTTCGTTATCTTGCTTGCAAGAGCACCACTCATGGCATACCGTACAATCGCGTCTGTCGGAACATCGGCCTTTTCAGGATTCTTTATGCAGTAATCAATATCCGGAAGATCACGATAGACCTGCAAATATCCTTTGAACTCAACCGCTGCACCTTCCCCGACAGCTCCTACGAAGCAGTCATACTCTGCTTCCGGTGGTACAAGACCAAGGACAGACGATACACCTTCCACCCAGCTTCTGGGTGTAGGATTCTGTGCCTTGTCAGCTTCGAACTTATGCAACAGATCCGGACGGAATTTAATGAACGAGATAACTTCTTCCCGAACATTGTTTTTCAATGCCCATCCATACCAGTCTTCTACTCGGGTATCCAGAGATACAACCGTTTCCCTATTACGAAGATGGGTAAGCACCCTGTTTGCTCCGGCTCTGTCTTCCTGCCGGTTACCCGTCGCTACTACCATCCATCCATCCGGCATTTTTACACCATGTAACGTTCTGGCCTGACAGATGTTAGCCAAGACCTTTTGCAGATCAGCCCCAGCCTGATTTCTATCATCGAACAACAGAATCCCCTTTTCCGGTGCTTTCCCTGCTTGTGGATACCATTCCGGAAGTTTGTATCTCAACGTATTGCTGCCTTCCTCTGGAAACAGAATACCGAAGTCTTCTACCAACATGGTAGGCATATGCAGCTCTCTGCACTCTACACCCAGCTCTTTTGCCGCTTCGTGGACAATCGACGTTTTACCACCACCTGGAGCGCCTTCGATACACAGGGTTCTCTGAATCGGGAACAATGCCTTGATAGTGTCTTTCAGTGTTTCAGCTCTCATGTTTTTCTCCTTTCAATAAACTTCAATAAAAATTACGATAATGCGTTCACAACGCTGTTTTTCTTGAACTGTTTGGCTCCCAGAAGTGTAAGCGTTACCATTTCTCCATCGTCCAAAGGTATTCCTCTACCCTTAACACCAATCTGGGACATATGCCTACTGGTTGTTCTACTATATTTGGTTTTATTTACAAACTCTTCTCCGTCCTCATAGACATATATCGGAGTGTTATATGAATAAACGACATATTGGTAAAATGTATCTTTCCTGTTATGCCTACCGTAAAGATTACTTCCATCAAATGCCAAGTGTCTCAAAACATAGTCCTCTGCGTCTCTATTTGCTATTTTCATGCCCTTACTCTGTATCTACCAAAAATTCACCTGTGCTGTCATCAAACAGGGAATACACATTGTCTTCCTCGTAATCTCCTAAAGCACTCCAGTCTAACGTTCTATAGTAATACCCACTGCTTCTGCAAATATACTCGTCTATGGCCTTTTTACCTTGAATAGCTATATCTGCCGGAATCGCAACCACTTCTGTATAAAAAACTTTTCGCTGCACCTCTATTTGTGGCATTTCGCCGTCCTCTACAAGTCGCTTCACCAGCCAGTTTGCGACGTATTGTTTATCATCTTCATTCATATACCCCCCTTATACAATTACAACGTCAGAGTGAATGTGGCATCCGGATAAATTCGAGTCCAGTTTCTGTTCTTCCATTTCCCTATCCCTTATTTTTACATATATAGGAGCATTTTGTTTCTTTTTAGACGAATCCATAATCCACTCGTAACCTTCCTCGTCCATATACTCAAAAACAGCTTCTTTACCCCGAAGTGCCACAGATAACGGGATATTTCTTTCACAAGTCAACGTACATTCCCCGTTTATGGACACTTCCACTTCCGGCTCATCCCCTGTACTAATGAGTCTATTTACCAACAAATACCCCAGTCTAGCCTTGTTATCGTTCCATTTCCTGCTACTTATGGCCTTTACATACTCCCCTTCAGTTTCATCTATCCTTTCCTTTGCAAGTGCCATCAGATGATGACATACGTCAGGTGACAGCGTATTGAAAAACTGCTTTGTAATAATCTTCTTTACATCCATTATTTACCCCCTTCTCTGTTTCCTTAACCTACTCTATCTGCGAAGTCATATACATCAAGATGCTTCAACAGGTCTTCAAACTGCTCTCTATACTCCGGCGGACAATCTGCGCTTACATAGGCTACACTGTCTTCTGTATCTCGCTCCTCAGAAACAACGTCGAAATAATAAGCATCAATGCTCACACTCACATCTTTTTCTATACACGTCACCAAGTCTTCCAGTGGTATGTCATACTGCTCTACACTGTACACAGGCTTCTCTACCCTGACAGTCAAATATACTTGTGTGTCACAGTTGTCCATTTGTGCCGCTACCAACAGCTTTTTAGCTTTCTGTAATGCGGCGTCCATCTGGTTCTGATCTGGCCGGTTCTTTACATTCCTCTTATATTTTAACGATGCTATTACATTATCCAAAACCTCTACAGGCATACTATCTGCATATGCCATTAACATCATTCTGGTACGTTCCCATCGCGCTTGCTCTTCCCTGTTCATTCTTCCCCCCAATAATCTGCCACACCATCTATATCGATCTTTGTTATCGCTTCTACTATATCGTCTGGCATATCCCTGTTATAGCGAGGTGTCGCCACTCTCTCGATTACATAAACGTCATGATCCGTAGCCTCTCTGGGTTCCATATCGACATACTCCTGTAACTCCGTACCACCTACCAACAGAAGAGACAACGGGATATGCAGCTCACTGCAATCTTCGAAATACTCACTAACCCGTATGCAGTATTGATCGATATATCTCCCGTCAAGTTTCTGCTGTACAAGCCATTTACTGACTACCTTTTTGGCTTCTTCGGATTCCTTTCCAGAAGGACGTTTACGTGCCCACTTTTCCCGTCTGGCGACATCATGCAGTAAATTAAGCTGTCGGTCAGTCAAACGTTTTATGAATGCTTCCAGTTCATCATAATTAGCCATGACCTGCTCCTCTTATTCCCTATGGATAACCGTTCCGGAAATGGCCGAATAGTCCAGATTCTCCAATGCTTTCATTACATCCGTGGCGTAATGAGCCGGTACGTCTATCTCCGTATACAGCCATTCCTCCGAATCGTCATACTCCTGTGCTTCTTCATCCGCGCTCATCATGCTGCTGTCCTTGTTCAGAAGGCCACGAATACGGAGTTCATATGATCGGGACGTCGTATAGTAGTTCCTTACAGTAACAGTAATGTCGTCTGGTGAATAGGCACTGTTCTCCTGTTCGTTCCCATCAAGAGTATTCTCTACCAATGCTGCCTTTACGCGCTTCTTTGCTGCATCATTTACCGATGCATCTGGAACTCCCATTTCTTGCAGGATATCAGTTACCAGATAGATAGCTCTTTCCATCTCTGGCAAAGACCAGGCTTTCATTACTTCCTTAAGAGCTGCTCTCTGTGCGTCTCTTTTCATATAATATTCTTTCATTCAAACCACCCCATAAAGAACCCGTAAAGTGTGATAACAAACATGGCAGGGATAACCCACCGTTCTACCAGTTCTTTTATTGTCACCATATCTATATCCTCCTATCTCCTCAATACTGATCTGCATTAAGAATGACATATCCTTCGTATTCATACCAACATCCAGAGTTCAGCATATCGTTGGCATATGCGTCATAGTCTATGTACCGTTCCAGTTCAGGATATTCAGACAGCGATGAAAACCGCTCTTCCATCTCGCTTCTTGCGGCGTCAGCCAGAGAATTAACATTCACAAGTACAGCATTGCAATGTGTCATGACATACTGATAATCATTCTGGCCGATATTCGCCAAATAAGAGACCTTTACGAAGTCTTCTTCATCCATCCATTCCAAAAAGTCCATGAACTCTTTGACATCATCGTAATCTTTAAACTCAAGGTTTTCCAAGGTGCTATCGTCCCAGTCAGGAACAGCTCGTACATGAGGATCTATATACCTATGATCCAACTCGTTTTGTATGATGTATTTATGGATACTTTTTCTTACTTTTACACTGTTCATATAACCTCCAAAGTGGTTTCGGCCAAATCAGCCAGTGCCGCCATTGTAGCAGAGCCGAATTTGTCATCCGACTTTCCGACTTCGCCGGCCAGATGCCACAAGAAAGAAAGCGCGCGTACGCGCGCGTGCGTTATGGGAGTTTATAAAACGTCTTTATACGGTGTATAAGTTTCTTTGCAGTAGCAAAGCTGATGTCCAATATGACGGAAAGCCTGGCAGGGCGTATATTAGGGTCTCTTGTTACGATGTCTATGGCTCTAACCCATTTGCGAAGACGAAGACGGGAACCTTCCATCATAGTACCAGTTCTAACGGAAAAAGAACGATTACATGCATTACAGCGGTAATTTCGCCGCTCCATATACCAGGTTACTCTCGGAGAGTCACAATAAGGACAACGCGGTTCCCCACGCCACCGTATATGCTCAAGGTATTCCGTAGCTTCCCATTCTGTCGTAATAAGGTCTTTTATGTTTGTCATAAGACCTCCAAGTAGTAATTTTGTGCAAAAGTGTATTGTAGGGGGAATAGAGACGTAGGGCAAGCCAGAAACGCAAACTTTACAACTTTACACATGACGCTATTACCAAACTTTACAACTTTACACATGACGCTATTACCAAACTTTACAACTTTACACATGACGCTATTACCAAACTTTACAACTTTACAC
>ERZ779890.3928-NODE-3928-length-12800-cov-2.798117_pt1 | contig 12800 bp, 9 predicted proteins | sample MGYA00511553_ERZ779890 | MGnify/ENA primary metagenome ERZ779890 (study PRJEB29588, sample SAMEA2152064) | human gut metagenome | biome: human gut; feature: human-associated habitat; material: faeces | place: Denmark | collected 2008/2010 ...
ACAATGCCGAAAAATATGAAGGGCTTTTTTTCACAATCATTGAAGACCAAAACCGCCCGATAACTTTTAAATCCGGCGCCTGGTGCACGGACAAGGCACCGCGCCGCCAAAACAAGCTGGCCGTCGTAACCTGCACCTTCAGGCGCGAAGACTACATTAACAAAAACATCGCCAAGTTTGAAAACTTCCTGCGCGACAATCCGCAGCTCAAAGACAAAATAAAGCTCTTTGTTTCCGACAACGGCAAAACCCTCCCCGCCGCGTTAAATTCGGAAAACGTCACAATTTACCCGAACATGAATGCCGGAGGTGCCGGCGGCTTTACCCGCGGCCTGATTGAAGTCATGAAACTCAATGCCGGCTACACCCGGGTACTGTTCATGGACGACGACGTCGAAATTTTTCCGGAATCTTTTTACCGTACACTGACTCTGTCAGACTACCTGAAAGAAGAATATAAGGACGCCTTCATCAACGGCGCCATGCTTGACCTGTACCGGAAATCCGATTTTTTTGAAAACCTGGCTCTGCAAAGCGGCTTATGGGTAGAGGCTTTTCACCGGGGGCAGGAACTGAAATATGATAACGTTTTGAAAATAAATCAAATCCCGGCAGAAATATTTAATGACGCCTCCCGCAAAGTTGACACCGCATGGTGGTTTCACTGCTTCGATATCTCTCTTGCACAAAAAAACGGTCTCCCGGCTCCCGTTTTTTTCAGAGGAGATGACGTGGAATGGAGCTGGCGGAATTTTGGCAGGCATCATATATCCATAAACGGGATTTGCGTCTGGCACGCTCCCTTTATTTGGCGCGTATCCAAACCGGCAGACTATTACTATCTGCCCCGAAACATGTTTTTCATCAATGTTCTGTATACCGCCGATTTCAAAAAACATTTTAAGGAATACCTCATTCAGCGGTTAAAATATCTGACCGCAACTTATGATTACGCATCTCTTGATTTGCTAATCAAAGCCATGAAAGATATTCTGAACGGCAGCGCTGTTTTCCGTGAAAACCCCGAAAAACAGTTTGCCGAAGTCAATAAAATTGCCAAACAGACTATTTATGAAAATGCGACCGAAAACGAACTGTCCGAGGCAAAGAACCACAAAGTTCACGTAAAAAAGTGGCGAAAGCTCTTATATAAACTAACCGGCAAAGGCTTTCTCTGCCCCAAAAAGCTTCTCAAAAAGCGCGGCATAACAACCGAATGGTATCCGCCTGTCGAAGACTTTACCCTTGCCAAAGAAGTAAAAGTCTGCAACCTGTTTACCGGCAAATTTACCGTCCGCAAATTCGACCGCAGAAAAATCCGCGGCTATAACAAAGAATTTTTTAAACTGCTCAGGCAAATCGATAAAAATTATGACAGGCTTCATGACGACTTCGTCCAAGCGCATAAGGAGTTTTCAACTTTGGCTTTCTGGGAAAAATACCTGGAACTGAAAAAATAGGAACGACAGACTATGCAAAAAAACATCCTCTGCCGGGTAAAAAGTCAGGACTGCTGCGGCTGTGGCGCCTGCGCAAACAAATGCCCTGTCAAAGCAATCAGCATGAGGGAAAACGAGGAAGGTTTTCTCGCGCCGGCAATTGACGAAAACCTCTGCACCGACTGCGGTTTGTGCACCAGGGCCTGCCCGGCATTGAATGTCAGATATGAAAATACGACAGAACCGGAATGTTATGCGGCCATGGCCGAAGACGAAATCCGCATGAAAAGCTCGTCCGGCGGCATTTTCAGCCTGCTTGCCGAACACATTATCGACAAAGGCGGTTATGTCTGCGGCGCCGCTTTCAACAAAGATTGGAGCGTCAGCCACATCATTATCGACAACAAACAGGACCTGGCCAAACTGCGCGGTTCCAAATATGTCCAAAGCGACATCGAAAACTGCTACCGGGAAACGAAAAAGCTTCTCGATGCAGGTAAAGAGGTTTTATTCAGCGGCTGCCCCTGCCAGATTGCCGGCTTATATTCTTTCCTGGGAAAAAAATATAAGCAATTAATTACAATAGATTTAGTCTGCCATGGAACCCCGTCAAGAAAAGTTTGGAGAAAATATCTGGAAGAAAATTTTGATATATCCAAAATTACCAAAATAGACTTTCGGGATAAAAGCTTCTTCGGCTGGGCAACAACTATGAATATTTATTTCAAAAACAAGACAACAGAATACCATAAAGACGCCCAAAGTGATCCTTATTTCAAAGGGTTCATTCCCTGTCTACTATCCAACAAACACTGTGGAAAGTGCTTTTATACAAAGCTTCCCAGACAAGGAGACATATCTCTCGCTGATTGGTGGGGAATAGACAACTTTCAAAAAGGATTAAACGATAATAAAGGCACATCTCAAATTTTAATTAACTCAGACAAAGGAAAAAAATTATATTCAAATATCATTCCTCATCTAAAAAAGAACTATAATATAGGGCTCCAAACAACATTAAAAAGTATTAATAAAACAATTTATAAACCGTTTCCTTTACATTACAATAGAGAAAGATTTTTTAAAAACATCAACAAATACCCTGTTACAAAAAACATTTCAGATTGTATTGAAAACAAATATGACGTTTGTTTAATAACTACTTTCTTTGCTCAAAATTACGGCGCGATTTTAGTTGCCTACGCCGTTAATCGGCTTTTGGAAAAACTCGGCTTTTCCGTTTTAATGTTGCAAAAACCGGCCGATGTCTGGCCCGGATACCCCCTCGGCAACACCATTCCGATGAACTTTGCCCGAAAACACTATAACATATCGGGAATTTATGCCGACGAAGAAGACATGATTCGTCTTAACGGCCGTTGCGACACCTTTGTCGTCGGATCAGACCAGATTTTCAATCCCGGTCTGCATTTAAATTATTCTTTTCTCGACTTTGTTGAAAATCAGAAGAAAAAAATCGCTTTCGCAACGTCTTTCGGACACGACGAATATAATGAAAAAGAAACGGATATTATCAAAAGAAAATATTTGCTGAAACGTTTCAGTCACATTGCCCTGAGGGAAAAAACCGCCAATCTGTGCGAAAATATTTTTGCCATAAAGGCCGACGAAGTAATCGACCCGACCCTTATGTTATCTCAGGAAGATTACGACAAGGTAATCGGTGACACAAAATCGGACATTTCCTCACCCTACCTGTTGACCTACATGCTTGACATGAGCAAGGAAAAAGAAGAAGCCGTTCGCTACATTGCCGACAAATTTAGCTTGCAAATCATAAACATTCCAAACTTAGAAGAAAAGCATCGCAGACCCTGCGAAATGGATTATCTTGAAAACGTCACGCCCGAAATATTTTTGTATCTGTACAAACACGCCTCCTTTGTCATAACCGATTCATACCACGGAACCTGTTTTGCCGTAAAATTCAACAGGCAGTTTATTTCTTTCATCAACAATTTCCGCGGTTCTCTGCGTTACCGGATTTTCGACTGCCTTAAACTCAACAACCGGATTTTTTCAGACCCGCAACACATCTTCAGCTCGCCTGACGTTATGAAACCGATTGACTTTACCGAAGCAAACAACCTTTTAGAGAAATGGGGGGGGTATGCAATTAATTGGCTAAAAGATGCAATGTCTTCCCCTGTTTCAAATCCGATAAAGTACACCGACTTTGAAAACTATATGGACATCAAAATTAAAGAAAACGCGCTTTTAAACAAACAACTGAAAAGCGAAAAGGAAAAAATGGAAACTGAACTCAAACAGCTTCAGGAACAGACAATGCTTCTGTCAAATGCCTCCGCCGTCCGTTTTCGATATTACCGCTGCAAAATGCTATCCAAACTCCTTTGGGGCGCCAAACGGCGGCACTACCGGAAAAAAGCCGAAGCATTACACCAAAAGCTTCGCAAAATCAGAAGAATAAAGAAACAACTGCGCAACATTCGCTGACATTATAGAACAAATGGACAACAAAATGAAACTCATCGAAAAAATCTTTTCCGTAAAGAACAGAAAAAACCACAAAATCGTACATCTTCTGTTTTTCCGCATGAAATTCCGCCAGCAGGTTTCCAATCAGGAACTGCTGAACAAAATCAACGCCATTCTGTGCAACGAAGAAAAAATCATCGGAAAGCTTGTCGAAACGTCCAAACCCAAAAAGGGAAAAGCCTTTTTGCCTTTTCTGTCGCTTCATCTGGTAGACAAATGTAACAACAACTGCGAAAGCTGCTCACACTTCTGCACTTTGGCCGACAACTTTATCCTCAATCCGGCCGACTATGAAAAGGATTTGACCATCCTGGCACACAAGTTCAACGTCGGCGAAATAGACCTGATGGGAGGCGAACCCCTTCTTCACCCGCAAATTGTCAAAATTTTCGACATTACTCGCCGAATTCTGCCCCAAACTTTCATCTGCCTGCATACAAACGGCATTCTCCTGACCAAAATGCCCGACGAATTCTGGGAAGCCTGCCGAAAAAACAAAATTGCCTTCAAAATTACCAAATATCCTGTCATGAAAAACTTTTCCGAAGTTGTCGATTTATGTCTCCGCAACGAAATCAGAATTGAAACGCTGATTAACGGCAACGAATTTCTGCATTGGATGGATCGCAGCGGCAACGGACAGATTGAAGAAAATTTTCACGCTTGCAAGTCCAAATTCGGCTGCTGCTACATTCTCAGGAACTCAAAACTCTATACCTGCCCGACAGCCTGTTATATGGATTACTACAACCGCTATTTCAACACGGAACTCCCGGTCGAAACCGGCATCGACATTATTTATTCCTCTCCCGAAGAAATTTTGAATTATCTGAAAACACCGCTTTCCTGCTGTCGCTACTGCCGAAACGTAAACAAGCTGAAACGAAGACCATGGAAACGTTCGCAAAGAAAAATTGACGAATGGGAGGATGCGGAAGCATAATGACCACCGGCCTCATTTTCGACATTAAGGAATTTGCCATCAACGACGGACCGGGCATAAGGCTGACCGTCTTCATGAAAGGCTGCCCGCTGCGTTGCGCCTGGTGTCACAATCCGGAAGGCATTTCGCCGCAGCCGCAGCTCAACCGGAAAACCGGCTGCATGGTCGGAAAGGAATACACGGTCGAAGAACTGGCCCGCCGCATATGCAAATTCAGGGACGTTTTTGACCTTTCCGGCGGCGGTGTAACCTTTTCCGGCGGCGAACCGACCCGCCAGCCTGAATTTGTCGAAGCCTGCGCCCTGCGTTTGAACGGTATTCACAAAACACTGGACACCTCCGGTTTTTGCCCGTCTGCAACTTTTCGCCGGCTGCTCGGCGTCTTCGATTTGGTTTATTACGACCTCAAACTGGCCGACACCGCCGCACATCAGCGCTTTACCGGCCGGAGCAACCTTCAGATTCTGGAAAATCTGCATATTCTGGACGAAAGCGGAGTTCCTTACCATATCAGAATCCCTCTGATTCCCGAGATTACCGATACCGAAAAAAATCTGTCCGGACTTTTAGATATCCTTGCCGGCCTCCGCAACAAACCGCTGCGCGTCGACCCGCTGCCCTACAACATCCTTGCCGGCGGCAAATACGATTCGTACGGGATGGCTTATCCGCTTCAAAACGCATCAGCCGAAAACAATCAGGACAACATTGTCCGTTTTAAAGCCGAACTGCGCAAACGAAATATAAACATTATGGGAGAACAATAAGATGCTTACCGAACGCCTGCAGAAAATGCGCGACTTTACCCAACAGAGGAAATACAAACAGTTCCGAACCGATTTTAACGAAAACGGCACCAAACTGCTGCGCAAACTGAACTGGGACTTTACCCAGCGCAGCGCCTGGCTGCTTAAGGAAATGTGCCGGGCTGAAGACCCAATCGTTTTTCCCGGCGAAAAAATCGGTTTCATCCGTACCAAAAACAGGCTTCCCGTTTATTGTGACCCCAAAGCCGTGCGCAAATATGTCGGCAAAAACAAACATCTTTTCGCCGAACCGTTTCACAACATCTGCCCCGACTACGCCATTCTTCTCAACGAAGGGCTGGAAGAAAAGCGTCGGCAGGCCGAAACCCGCCTGTCCGGAGCCGGAAAAAGGGAAAAAATATTTTTAAACGGCATCATCACGACCATCGACGCGGTTCTCAACCTTGCGCAAAGATACAAAGTCGCCGCCGAAGCGGCCGGCAATCGGACCGTCGCCGCGCTTTTCGACCGCGTACCTCGCTTCCCGGCCGCAGATTTCCACGAAGCGCTGCAGTCTGTCCGCTTCATTTCCTCAATTTTCAACATGGCCGACAACTACCAGTTCGGATTCGGCCGAATGGACCAATACCTCTATCCTTTTTATGAAAAAGACCTGAAAACCGGCCGGCTGACTCGCGAAACCGCCGCGGAACTCCTTGCCGAATTTTTCATTTCTCTGAACAAGGACACCGATTTGTACCGCGGCGTTCAGCAGGGCGACAACGGCCAGAGCCTGATGCTCGGCGGCAGCAAACCCGAAGACGGCAGCTCCGCCGTTAACGATTTGACCTACCTGATTATGGAAGTGTCCAAAGAACTGAAACTCATCGACCCGAAAATCAATCTGCGCATCGACAGCCATACGCCTGACGACCTGCTCGAACTCGGCTGTGAACTGACCAAATGCGGCCTTGGTTTTCCGCAGTATTCCAACGATGAGGTCGTCATTCCGGCGCTGGTCAAAAAAGGTTACGCCCTCAAAGACGCCCGCAACTATACCGTTGCCGCCTGCTGGGAATTTATCATTCCCGGCAAAGGTATCGAAATTGTTAATCAGGGCGCCGTTTCAATGCCTTACGCCGTCGATGACGCTTTTGAAAAGGCCATGGCCGCCCGCGGTTCGTTCCGCCCGAAAAAATTCCTCTCGTTAATTCAAAAAAGCATGGAAAAACAAATCAAAAACATCTTGCGTAAACGCGACATCCGCACTTTGCCCTCGCCTTTCTCTTCAATTTTCTTTCACGGCAGCATTGAAAACCGGCGCGACGCTTCGGAATGTGTTCCATACCGCAACATCGGCATTCACGGTGCCGGCTCCGCCAATGCCGCCGACGCCTTAGCCGCAATCCGCCTGACTTATGAGGAAGAAGGAACAAACGGCCTGAAAAAACTGCTGGAAGCCAAACGCAGAAATTTTGAAGGCTGTGAAGAACTTCGGCACAGACTGCATGACGAAATGCCCAAAGTCGGCAACGCGGACGCCGCGGTTGACAGCGAGCTTCGCTTCCTGTTCGACTGCTTTGCCGACGCGGCCGACAAATTTTCCGACGACAAACGAAAAATCCGCCCCGGCAGCGGCTCTGCCATGTATTACATCTGGCTGGTCAACAACAATTCTCCCTGGGCTTTCGAGCCAAAAGTCAAAGCCACGGCCGACGGACGCCTTAACGGCGAAGCCTTTTCCACCAGCCTGGCACCGTCTCAGGGCATAAAGGTCGACGGCGTTCTCAGCGTGCTCAAGTCCTATTCCGTCATTGACTATTCGCGGATTATGAACGGCGGCCCGATAACCATTGAACTTTCGCCATCCGTTTTCAAATCGGACGACGGCATCAAAAAACTGGCCGGCCTGATAAAATATTTCGTCAAACTCGGCGACCAGCAGCTGCAATTGAATGTCCTTGACGCTTCGGTGCTTGAAGACGCCATCGCCCACCCTGAAAAACACCGCAACCTGATTGTCCGCGTCTGGGGCTGGAGCGGCTATTTTACCGAACTTGCGCCGGAATATCAGCAGCATGTCCTGAATCGCCACAAATATAACATTTGACCGGGAGAACCTAAATTTATCATTGACATTGAATCCTCCGTAAGCTATAAAAACCGAGTTAAGGCCGACTTAGCTCAGTTGGTAGAGCTACTGATTTGTAATCAGTGGGTCGGGGGTTCAAGTCCCTCAGTCGGCACCATAAAAAAATCTCCTTATACGGAGGTTTTTTTTATGGTATAAATTTTTGGGACTTGAACCCAGGCGGGTGCGAACCGATAGAAAACACCGCTGCTCCGGTGTTTTCGTTGTGAGCGGTGATGGTTTGTCGCCGAGCAAACAAGCCTATGCGAAGTGCGCGAGGCATACAAACCGAACTCCCCAAGTCCCTCAAATCGGCTCTTCAAAAAAAGTTCTGCCGATTTAATCAATCCCGCAAAATATTTTCCCGATTTAAATTGATATTTAAACATTTTTATACCATATTGAAAACTGATATATAAAAAAGTTGTAAATGAGAGGTTTTGATGGCATTTAAAACAAAGCGGCTGCTGAAAAAAATCGTATCCTGGTCCGGCTTATTCTTCTTTGCCGTGGCGGCTTACATGATTTACCACCAGCTTTCCAAATATAAGCTTGAAGACATTAAGGACGCGCTTGTCAGCATTCCGGCACACAATTTGTTTTTAGCCTGCATGGCCTCGCTCGGCGGTTATGTCGCCTTGTCCTCTTATGACTTTCTGGCTCTGAAATACATCGGCCGCAAACTGGCGCCCTGGAAATGGATTTTTGCCGGATTTATCGGCTTTTCCATCAGCAACAACGCCGGCCATGCCATCGTTTCCGGCGGCGCAATCCGTTACCGGCTCTACACGCGCTGGCGTTTCCACGCTTCCGAAATCGTCCGCATGGTCACTTTTTCCGGTTTTACCTATCTGGTCGCCTGTTTCTTTCTGATTATTCTCGGCTATTTTCTGACGCCGGATCACGCTTTCGGCGAAGGTTCGGTTTCGCACCTGACCACTCTGACCGTAACGGTCATCTCCGCACTCGGCCTGCTGATTTATTTCGGCGCGTCGCTGTTTTACAAAAAGCCCATAATCATCAAAGACGTCGAATTTGACATTCCCTCTTTCAAAATGGCGCTGGCGCAGGTTTTCATCGGCGGTGCCGACATTCTGCTCGCCTCTCTGGTCCTGTACTACTCGCTCACGCCTTTCATGGACATTCCGTTTGACGTCTTTATCGGCGTTTTCATCATCGCGCAGGTTCTCGGCGTGTTCAGTCAGGTTCCGGGCGGTCTGGGCGTTTTCGAAGGTCTGTTCCTGTACATTATTCCGGGCGACCATAACCAGGCGCTGATTTTCGGTGCCCTGATTGCCTACCGCATTATCTACTACCTTTTCCCGCTGATTATCTCCGGCATTGTCCTGTTTACCTACGAATGGTACACAAACTACTCCCGAAACCGGCGTTTGAGCAAATAAGCGAAGCCCCTCTTCCGAGGGGCTTTTTCTCATTTTGCAATCCGAACGCTGAAACCGTCGGGTGTATTGGCAAATTCCAGACGGCAGCCGTAATGCCCCGCAATCCGTTTGACAATCGACAGCCCCAATCCGCTGCCGGAAACTTTCTGACCGGCCGGACGGAAGAAACGCTCGCTCAGATGCCCGATTGTTTCATCGTCAACCGACACGCCGGAATTAACCACCGTCAGAGCGTCCGCCGCAACCGCAATTTTTACTGAGGCGCCTTCCGGACTGTATTTCAGGGCGTTGTCCAGCAGATTTCGCATCAACAGTGTCCATAACAGCGGATTGCCGCGCTCAACCGGCCCTGTTTTGCCGATTTCAACGGAAACGTTGATTTTTTTTGCCGCAATCGCCGCCGCATAATCAACCTGCAAATCATCGGCAATCTGCTGCCAGTTGATGTTTTCGCAATGCTCGTCATATATGCCGAAAGCCGTATCCACCTTGGACAATACCAGCAGCTGCTCGACCAGACGCGATGAACGCTCAATGCCTTTCTGCAGCTTATCCAAAGCCTCGGCACGCATTTTTTCGTCATTGCCGGCCATTTCCGCCACTTCCAGCTGCACCTGCAAAGCCGTCAGCGGCGTCCGCAGTTCATGCGCGGCATCGGCAACGAAACGACGTTCGCCGGCCAGCATGCCTTCAATCCGTGCCATCTGTATGTTCATTGCCTTAACCAAAGGCAGAATTTCTGCCGGAATGCCTTTCTCTTCCAAAGGCGACAGATCCCCGCTGCCACGGCTTTTCAGACTGTTGGCCAGATTGCCCAGCGGCCGAAATTCCCGGGTCAGTACAGCCACAATCATAACCATCAGCACAAACAGCCCCGCCGCCCACGGAATCATAAATTCTTCGGTCATGTCCCAGACCACGTCGGCCCGGTATTCCTCCTCCTGACCGACCGCAATATAAAATTTGCCGTCCGCGGACTGCAGCCAGACAATCCGCCATTCGTCGTCACCGTCGACAATCTGCCGGATAAAGCTTCCCGTTGCCGGCAAAAAGCCAAAATCTTTGCCATTCTCGTTATCATGAAAAACCAAACGGCCGTCCCGGTCAAAAACCGCAAAGCCGATGGCCTCGTCCTCATCGTCGGCATTATGAACATTCTCAATCATCCGGTCGGTAATTTTCTGTGCCCCGGCCGCCAGTCCGCTCCAGTCCGCCCCGGCCAGCTGTCTGGCCAGCGCCATCTGGTAGGTGTCGAAAAACTCGTCGACCTTTTCTTTGGTTTCTTTCCACGACAAAACGCCCGCGGCCAGCCAAACGACGCAGGAAATCCCTATAAAACAGACGATCAGCCTTAATCTCAAACTGAGCTTATTCATTCGTCCCCCAATATATAGCCGATTTTATTCACGGTTTTTACAATGTCCCGGCCGAGCTTTTTGCGCAGATGATGAATGTGCACTTCCACCGCATTGCTCGAAACCTCTTCGTCCCAGGAATAAATTTTGTTCTCTATCGTTTCTTTCGACAACACGCGGTTTTTGTTCAAAAGCAGCAGTTCCAGCAGCGCCAGTTCCTTCGGCGCCAGAACCGTTTCCTTTCCGTCCAGGCGAACTTTGCGCGTCTGCGGATCAAATTCGATTTTTCCGTGCCGGATAACCGGAGCCGCCTGCCCGCCGCTGCGGGAGATGCAGGCGCGACGAAGCAACGCCTCAACGCGTAACAAAAGTTCCTCTTCGGCAAAAGGCTTGCCCAGATAATCGTCGGCGCCGCTGTTCAAACCGGCAATCCGCTGGTCGACGTCGCCGCGTGCCGTCAAAATCAGCACCGGTTCTTTTCTGTTTTTATGCCGCCAGTCCTGCAAAATCGCCAGACCGTCCTTTTTCGGCAGGCCCAAATCGAGGATGACTGCGGCATACGGAGCCTGAAACAAGGCCTCTTCTCCCTCGGCGCCATCCGTAAACCAGTCGACGCTGAATCCGAGCTTTTCCAATCCGACCTTTAATCCGTCCCCGATAAGGGCATCATCCTCGATAAGCAATATACGCATTTGGGCTCCCTGTTCCTATTTCTTCAGCGCAATGCTGTCAACGTCAATCTTGGTATCCTTAAACATTTCCTTGTCAATCTCGCCGTTCAGAATAACCGTGTCCTGCGGCGTAACGTTCAGGCCTCTCCAGTCTTCGTTGTCAATTTCGACCGTAACCGTACCGGAAGCGTCCTTGAACAGATATTTTTCATCGCCGAGGCTTCTTTCAATCTGTCCGACCAGAACAACGGCGGTGTCGTCATTAAGCTTCAGGGCATCGGCCACGCTCATCGGCGCCAGACCCGGCCCCTGAAAACCGCCGGAAACCATCTGAGCCGAAGCCGCGCCGCTCATTCCCAGAGCCAAAGCCAAAGCCGATACTGCAAAAATCTTTTTCATGTTTTTTCTCCTTGAATAAAAAGTTAAGTTGTTCGTTATTACATGGTCAGTACAACAATCTGAACTTAAGGAACGCTTAAGGATAAAATAATTTTTCAATTTTTTTAAAAACATGTCAGTTCAATACGCTCTCCGTCAACAAATCCGCGCCCTCCGACCGGAAAGGTAAAAATCGGCGCCGTATGTCCGAAATCCGCATTGGCGATAATCGGCAAGCCCTCCAGCTCTTTTTTGGACAGCAAAATCTCCTCCAGCTGCACCCGATTCATCTGATTCTGCGGTTCAAAACGTCCGATAACCAGCGCCCGTACCCTCTTAAAGTCGGGATGCAGACACAAAGACTGCAGATTTCGGTTGAAAACCCAGGCGTCATGTTCGGCGCAGTGCTCCGCAAACAAAATACAGTCCCGGATATCCGGAAAATACGGCGTGCCCTTAAGTTCGTCCAACAGCCCCAGATTGCCTCCGATTATCGTCCCTTCCGCCTTGCCGGGACGAATGGCCCAAATGCCGTCATTGCGGACAAAATGCCGTTCGTCCTGATTAAGATACCACGGATCGTCAGACCATTCCGGCGACGGACACAGCGCAAAAGCCTCTTTCTGAAAAAAGCATCTCTTAAAACAGTCCAACGTATAGTCAAAACCTTTCAACATGCCGAAACTCGAAAAATGCGGCCCGGAATAGGTAACCAGACCGGTTTTGGCATAAATGGCGCAGCTCAGCGCCGTAATATCCGAAAAGCCGCAGAAGATTTTCGGATTCGCTTTGATCAGCTCATAATCAATCTGCGACAAAAGCTCCACGGCGTTAAAACCGCCGATGGCCGTCAGAACCGCGTCAACCGATTTGTCCGCAAACGCCTCATGCAAATCGTCAAGCCGCACCCGTACCGGCGAAGATAAAAAACGGTCCGTCATTTCAACGTTTTTTCCAAAAGAAACCGTCAGCCCCATTTCGGCAAAACGTGCTCGCGCAATCCGGCGGCAATCTTCGGAAATAATCCCCAAACTCCGCGACGGTGCAATAACCCGCACATGAGAACCGGATTTCAGTTTTTCGGGAACAATAATCATCATCAGTCGGCCTTTTTAGTTAACCCTGCTGAAATAATAAAACATACGGCGCGATTTGCAATTTTAAAATTATTCTTCCCCGTCAAACTTCGCCGGCCGAACGTCTTGCCGGAAAAG
>ERZ779890.3941-NODE-3941-length-12767-cov-4.336454_pt1 | contig 12767 bp, 16 predicted proteins | sample MGYA00511553_ERZ779890 | MGnify/ENA primary metagenome ERZ779890 (study PRJEB29588, sample SAMEA2152064) | human gut metagenome | biome: human gut; feature: human-associated habitat; material: faeces | place: Denmark | collected 2008/2010 ...
TTAATGTAATTCGATATTTATATTATCTATTAAATATTTTTATTTGTCAAATGTTTTTTATTAAGATATTCGTATTATATCATTATATGTAACATATAATGACAACACTATTAAAATCGAAAATCCTAATAATTGTATATTTATTTCTGTTTGCTCTTTTAATGGTTTTCTTCTTATTGCTTCAATTATTAAAATTAATATTTTTCCTCCATCTAATGCTGGAATTGGTAACAAGTTTGTTACTCCTAAAGAAATAGATATTAATGCCATCATATATAAAAATTCTTTAATACCATTAGTTTTAGATACAACTTCTGATATTCCAACTGGTCCCATCATTTGGTCTATTCCAACATTTCCTGTAAATAACTGTTTTAAATTATCAACAATAGAAAAAACGAATTCTTTCGTTGACATTGCTGCATTTAAACATCTATTACCAATCGTGTCCTCTGCTCTTTTTAAATTAACACCTAAGTACCATCTTTCTCCTTGTTGTTCTGCTATTTGCTTTGGAACTATATTATATTCTAGTATAGTTCCTTCTCTATCAATTTTTAAATTGATAGATTCTGTATTTTCTTGTATTGCTTTATTTAAATCATATAAATTATCAATTTTTTTATTGTTTGCCTCAATAATTTTATCTCCAGACTGTAATCCTATTTGTTGGGCCGGATATCCTTCTGTAGTTGAAACAATTTCATTTGTTATATATGTTCCTGAATTGGCAATTAATAAAAAATAAACTATAATAGCAAATATTATATTTACAATTGCTCCTGCTGCAACTATAGCTATTCTTTTTGGAATACTTGCTTTAGAAAAAGAACCACTTTCTTCTGACCTTTCTTCTTCTCCTTCCATACTAACAAATCCACCTAATGGAATTAATCTTAATGCGTATTTGGTTTGTTTTCCTTGTTTTTTCCATATAGCTGGTCCAAAACCAATAGCAAATTCGTTTACTTTTACTTTACATAATTTTGCTACAGTAAAATGTCCTAACTCATGAATAAATATCAAAAATCCTAATAAAAATATTATTTTTATTGCTGATAAAATAAAAGATATCAATGTGTTCCTCCTTTTTATAACAACGTAAATAATGCATATGCAAATGGTGCTAAGAATATTAAACTATCTATTCTATCTAACATTCCTCCATGTCCTGGTATTAAATTACTATAATCTTTAATATCAACAAATCTTTTTATACTAGATGCCGCAAAATCTCCAATTTGCCCAACTAAACTTAATATAATTCCTATTCCTGTTATAAATAAATATGAATAATTCATTCCCCAATAAGTATTTGCAACATAAGTATAAATAAGCATTAATATAACAGCTCCTACTGTTCCACCAATACATCCTTCAATTGATTTCTTAGGACTTACTTTACTAAATTTATGCTTTCCAAAATGTTTTCCTATTAAATAAGCAAATATATCTGTTCCCCATGCTGCTAAAATTACATACCAAATTAAAATTTTTCCATTTGGCATTCCATCAATAAATGCCACAAACATAATAAAAAATACAACATAAAATATTCCAATAAATGTGTACGCTATATCCTTAAATGTTGTTCTCATTTCTGTAGCAACTACTTGGGCAAAAAGTACTATTAAAATAGTTGGAACTCCTAATGTTACTATCATATTTAAATATTCTTTTGGTACTACATGAATAAAAGCTATACTAAAACAACTTAAATAGCCTAACCATCTTACTGGTTTTGATACCTTTGCTATAGCATTAAAATATTCACTCATAGCAAGTAATGCTATAATTGATAATGCTATATCTACTACTATTTTGTCTCCAATTAGTAACACTAATAATACTAATGGAAATCCTAATAATCCTGAAGTCAATCTTTTTATATCCATCTCTTTTCCTTTCTTCTTATAAATATTTATTATTTTGTTTTAATTTGCTCCAAATTTTCTGGTTCTTTTTTGGTATTCTATAATTGCTTTATCTAAATCTTCTTCCTCAAAGTCTGGCCAATTTTTATCTAAAAATAAGAATTCAGAATAAACAAGTTGCCATGGTAAGAAATTACTTAAGCGCAACTCTCCACTAGTTCTAATCAATAAATCTGGATCTGGCTGTCCTTTAGTATATAAATTATCAGATACTAATTTTTCTGATATTTCTTCTATATCTATTTCTTGATTTTTTACTTTTGCAGATATTTGCTTTATTGCTTTTATTAATTCGTCTCTTCCTCCATAATTTAATGCAATATTAAAAGTTACTCCAGTATTATCTTTAGTTCTTTCCATACACCTTTTTATGCTTTTCTGCATTCCTTCAGACAAGGCTGTTATATCTCCTAATATTTTTACCCTAATATTTTCAGTATCTGCTCTTTTAGAATATTCATCTAAATAATTTTGCAATAGCATCATAAGTGCTTTTACTTCATCTTCAGCTCTTTTCCAATTTTCTGTTGAAAATGCATATACTGTAATATATTCTAATCCTATTTTATTAGCATATCTTACGATTTTTTCTAATGTTTTTGCTCCTTCTTTATGTCCAAAACTAACTGGCTTTCCTTTTGCTCTTGCCCATCTTCTATTACCATCCATAATAATAGCAATATGCTTTGGCATTGTTTCTTTATCAAACTTCATTTTCTGTTCTCCTTTAAGGATTTTTTATCATAGTTCTTAATTAATTTATTATATAATCAAATTAAGTATTATTTTAAATCCCCTATTTATTTCTATCTTTTATATATAAAGCTAATTCTCTTAAAAATTCAGCTCTATCTCCATATTCTTTTAATTCCTCTATTGCTTCTTTTGTTATTTCTTCTAGAATTTTTTTTGCCCCTTGAAGTCCATATTTTGAAACATATGTACATTTTTCTAATTCTTTGTCATTACCAACTGGTTTGCCTAAAATCTCTTCATTTCCTTCTTCAGATAAAATATCATCTTTTATTTGAAATGCTAATCCTATTTTTTCCGCATACTTAGTCAATTTTTCTAAATCCTTTTCATTAGCATTAGCTAAAATTGCTCCCATCCTAACACATAATTTTAAAAGTGCTCCTGTTTTGTTTTTATGAATATATTCCAAATACTCATCAGTTATTTGCTTTCCCTCATATTCTGTATCTATATATTCCCCTGCAATCATTCTATCTACCGCAGTGGAAAATTCATTAAAAACTTTTAATTTATTTTTTAATTCTTCACTTTCTGACTTTATTAAATCTTCACTAATTACAATATATGCTTGATTTAACAATCCATCTCCTGCAAGAATTGCAGTTGCCTCATTAAATTTCTTATGGTTAGTAGGCTTTCCATGCCTAAAATCGTCATTATCAATTCCTGGCAAATCATCATGAATCAACGAAAAATTATGTACCATCTCAATAGCAACTGCATATGGAATACATTTATTAATATTTTTTCCAAATATCTCATATGTTGCAATTACTAAAATAGGTCTTAATCTTTTTCCACCTGCCATAAGACTATATTCCATAGAATTATTTAATATTTTTTCTGGTACATCTTTTTTTCCTGAATATTTTTCCAATTCATTATTTACTTGTTCTTGATAATTTTTTAATTGTACTTTAAAATCCATAAACCGCTCCTTAGTTATTTATACTGACATAATTTCTTTTTCTTTTCCCTCTAGTATTTTATCTATCTCATCTATTTTTTTATCAGTCATTTTTTGAATTTCATTTTCTGCTTGTTTTAACTCATCTTCTGTTATTGTTCCTTCTTTTTGCTCTGCTTTTGCTATATCAATACCTTCTCTTCTAATAGATCTTATTGCTACTTTAGCCTCTTCAGCCATTTTTCTTATATCTTTTACTAATTCTTTTCTTCTCTCTTCATTTAATTCAGGAAAAGCTAGTCTTATTACTTTTCCATCATTATTTGGATTAATTCCAATATCAGATGCCAAAATTGCTTTTTCAATATCTTTTAAAACACTAGCATCCCAAGGTTGAATAACAATCAACCTAGCTTCAGGTACAGACACACCTGCAACCTGATTAATAGGTGTAGGAGTTCCATAATAATCTATTTTTACCTTATTCAAAATTGCTGGATTAGCTCTTCCAGCTCTAACCTCTGATAATTTTTCACTATAAACACTAATTGACTTTTCCATTTTATCATCTAAACTTTTATAATCCATTTTACCTCTCTCCTTTTTGAGACACTGGGGACACCCCTCGTCTGTCTCATTTTTCTTTTCAACATATTATAATTTTTGTTTGAGACACTTTTCACCTGTCCCCTGTGTCTCATTTTACTATTGTTCCAATTTTTTCACCTTTTACTGCTCTTACTATGTTTTCTGGATCTTCAATTCCAAATACTAATAATGGCATATGGTTATCTCTACACATTGCTGTTGCTGTTGAGTCCATTACTTTTAAGTCTTTTTCTAATACTTCCATATAAGATATTTCTTCGTATTTTTCTGCTGTTGGATCTAACTTAGGGTCTGCTGAATATACTGCATCTATTGATTTTCCTAATAATATTATATCTGCTTTTATTTCTGTTGCTCTAAGTACTGCTGCTGTATCTGTTGTAAAATATGGATGTCCTGTACCACATGCAAATATTACAACTCTTCCTTTTCCTAAGTGTTTTTCTGCTTTTCTTTGTATAAATGGTTCTGCTATTTCTCTCATTTCTATAGCTGTTTGTACTCTTGAATATATTCCTCTTGCTTCTAATGCGTCTTGAAGTGCTAATCCATTCATTGCTGTTGCTAGCATTCCCATATAGTCAGCTGTTGTTCTTTCCATTTGATGTCCATTTCTTCCTCTCCAGAAGTTTCCTCCTCCTACAACAATTGCTACTTGTACTCCCATTTCTACAATTTCTTTTATTTTATCACATATTTTTCCTACTGTTTCTACATCTACTCCTGTTTTTTGTTTTCCTGCTAGTACTTCTCCACTTAATTTTAATAGTACTCTTTTATATTTGAGTTCTGACAATTTTTCCACTCTCCTTAATTTATTTTTGATAGAATCATTCTACCATATATTTTGAAAAAATACAGTAGTTTTTTGAGATTTTGTGAAATTTATTTCCGTATTTGTTCGTGTGCAAAAATTTATAAAATAACTTTCCTAATATATAAAAAAAGAGACACTTCAATTCGTGTCTCCATAAATTTTCTTATTTTAATTGATTCATTACTTCTTCAGCAAAGTTTTCTTCTTTTTTCTCAATTCCTTCACCTTTTTCAAATCTTGCAAATTCTACTACTTCTGCATCTTTTTCTTTTAATAATTGAGATACTTTCATATTTGGATCTTTAACAAAATCTTGATCTACTAAACAAATTTCACTAAAGAATTTTCCAATTCTTCCTTGTACTATTTTTTCAGCAATTGCTTCTGGTTTTCCTTCATTCATTGTTTGAGCTTTTAAAATTTCTTTTTCTTTTTCAACTCTTTCAGCTGGTACAGAAGCTTCATTTAAAAATTCTGGTCTAGCAGCTGCAATTTGCATACAAATATCTTTTGCAACTTCACTATTTCCTTTTTTCATGTTTACTAAAACTGCTATTTTTCCATCTCCATGAATATATTTTTCTACTAAGCCTTCAGATTCAAATCTTGCAAATCTTCTAATGTTCATATTTTCACCAATTGTAGCAATTTTGTCAACTAATACTTCTTTAACGGTTTTTCCTGGTACTTCAATTGATTCTTGAGCTAATAATTCTTCTACATCTTTTGGGTCTTTTTCTACTACTTGTTTTGCTATATTCATAACAAAAGTTTTAAATTCTTCATTTTTTCCAACGAAGTCTGTTTCTGAATTAACTTCTACAATAGCTCCTATTTTTCCATCTTCTGAAATAAAAGCTTCTACTAAACCTTCAGCTGCAACTCTTCCTGATTTTTTAGCAGCTTTTGCAATTCCTCTTTCACGTAATAATTCAATTGCTTTCTCCATGTCTCCATCTGTTTCTGTTAAAACTTTTTTGCAGTCCATCATTCCTGCACCTGTTTTTTCTCTTAAATCTTTTACTTGACTAGCTGTAACCATTTTTTATTTCCTCCTTTATTTATTAAAAACACTCTTATTTTATAACATTTTAAAATATTACAAATATCTATGTTTATTTTTTCTATATTAATCTGATACTATACCTTCAAAATTAATATAGTAAATAATAAAGAAGAATAGAGCAGAAAAGCTCCACTCTTCTTTTACTTTTAGAATTATTCTTCTACTTTTTCTTCTTCATTTGCTACTACTTCTTCAATTGTTGTAGCTTCTTCATCAACTGGTTGTTCTTCCATTTCTGGTTCAAAGCTTTCACCTTGTTTTCCTTCAATAACTGCATTTGCCATTACGTCTGCAATTAATTTTACAGCTCTTATAGCATCGTCATTTCCTGGAATTGCATAATCTACTTCTTCTGGATTGCAGTTTGTATCTACTAATCCTACAACTGGAATTCCTAATTTTTTAGCTTCTAATATAGCAATTCTTTCTTTTTTAGGATCTACTAAAAAGATAACTCCTGGTAATTCGTTCATTTCTTTTATTCCACCAAGATTTCTTTCTAATTTTTCCATTTCTTTTTTCAATAGAATTACTTCTTTTTTAGGTAACACATCAAATGTACCATCTTGTTCCATTGCTTCTAAATCTTTTAATCTTTGAATTCTTTTTTGAATTGTACCAAAGTTTGTTAACATTCCACCTAACCATCTTTGATCAACATAGAACATTCCACATTTTAAAGCAGCTTCTTTCATACATTCTTGTGCTTGTTTCTTTGTTCCTACAAATAATACTGTTTTTCCTTCTTCTGCTTGTTCTTTAACGAAAGCATAAGCTTCATCTAATTTTTTTGATGTCTTTTGTAAATCGATGATATGAATTCCATTTCTAGCTTGAAATATATATTCAGCCATTTTTGGATCCCATCTTCTTGTTTGATGTCCAAAGTGAACACCAGCTTCTAGTAATTGTTTCATTGCAACTACTGCCATTTTAAATTCCTCCCTTTTTGTTTTTCTTCCATAAAGTTCTTCACCCTCTAGGACCTAAAACTTCTATTATTTCTTAGGCACTACCTTTTAGGCTCTCTTTATGTGATTAATACGTTTCTTATTGTACCATGTTTTATCAATGATTTCAAGTGTTTTATATAGATTTTTTAATAAATTTTGTGCAATAAAATGCTATAACATTTTTTATCTATGTTTTTAAATTTCTATTTCATCATAAGTAGTCACTAATTTTGCTCCCTGTTTTATTAGCTCATTTGTTCCAGCAGAATTAACAGAATTAATATTTCCTGGTATAACATAAACATCTCTTCCCTGCTCTAATGCAAAATCAACAGTTATTAATGTGCCACTTTTTTTCTTAGCTTCAATTACAATAACGCCTTTACTCATTCCACTAATAATTCTATTTCGTGCCGGAAAATTCATTTTTTCTGGTCTAGTTCCAAGTGGATATTCAGATATAATGGCTCCACCTTTTTTTAATATTTTATACAACAACTCTTTATTTTCTACTGGATATACACTATCTAACCCATTTCCTACAACTGCTATAGTTTTTCCAACTGTGGATAACGTTCCTATATGTGCATAACTATCCACACCTTTTGCCAATCCACTAATAATATTAATATTTTTATTTGCTAAGTTATATGAAAAATACCTAGCTGTCTTTTTCCCATAATCTGATGCTTCTCTACATCCAATTATTGCAATAGATGGATTGTTTAGAATATCTTTGTTTCCTTTTATATATAAACTTATTGGTGGATCATATATTTCCTTTAATATTTGCGGATATTCTCTATCATTTATTGAAATAATATCTATTTTATTTTTCTCCATATATAGAACATGTTTTTCAATATTTTTTCTTATACTTTCGTTTAATATATTATCTGCTATTTTTTCTCCTATTCCTTTTAATGTCATTAAATCATCAAGTGAAGCATGATTTAATGACATCAGATTTTGACCATGAGGTAAATAAAGTTTACTTTCATTTGTAAGTTGATAATTTTCATTAAATTGATAATGGTTATCTGTTTGCAGTTTTGTTAAAACATCATTAATTGTTGGTTTTGTTTTAAAGGAGAGTTTTTGTTCAAACTCTCCTTCTACATAAATAATAATATTTTGTTTGGTTTGAATATTTTCAACAATAGCTGTTGGCTTTACATAACTATAAATGAGAGAAATAAAAAATAGGACAATAAGTCCTATCTTTTCAAAACTATTCATAATCTTGTTCAATATTTAAATGACGATAAGCCTCAGCTGTTGCTATACGTCCTCTTGGCGTTCTTTTAATCAAACCAATTTGTAATAAATAAGGTTCATTGACATCTTCTAAAGTTTGTGGTTCTTCCCCAATAGATGCAGCAATTGCTTCAAGTCCTACAGGTCCTCCTTTAAAACAATGAATGATTCCTAATAAATACTTATGATCAACATCATCTAATCCTAAATTGTCTACTTTTAATCTTTCTAATGCTTCAATTGTTCTATCTCTTGTAATTGTTGCATCGCCATAAAACTGTGAAAAGTCTCTAACTCTTCTAAATAATCTATTTGCAATACGTGGTGTCCCACGACTTCTTCTTGCAAGTTCCCTTTTAGCATCATCATCCATAACAATATTATACACACGACTTGTACGATCAATAATTTGAGTCAGTTCTTCTTCACTATAATATTCTAATTTTGAAACAATACCAAAACGGTCTCTTAATGGTGCTGATAAATCACCTGCTCTCGTTGTTGCCCCAACAAGGGTAAAAGGTGGTAAATCAATCCTTACCGATCTTGTAGATGCTTCTTTTCCGATAACAACATCAACACAAAAATCTTCCATCGCTGGATATAAAATTTCTTCTACCACTTTATTTAAACGATGAATTTCATCAATAAATAAAACATCACCTGGTTCAAGAGCTGTTAAAATAGCTACTAGATCCCCTGTTTTTTCAATACTTGGACCTGTTGTAATTTTAATATGAGTTCCCATTTCATGAGCAATAATCATTGACATAGTTGTTTTTCCTAAACCTGGTGGTCCATAAAGTAAAACGTGATCTAACGACTCATCACGAAGCTTTGCAGCCCCTACAAACACTTTTAAATTTTCTTTAAGATTTGTTTGTCCAATATATTCATCAAAATCACTTGGACGAAGCGAACTTTCATCATCTTCTACAATTTCAGGATCTAAAACCTCGTTCATGTTTTCCCTCCTATTTAACAATTAAACTTAATGCTTTTTTGACATAACCATTTGTATCTAAATTTTCATCTGTCAATTTCTTAACAACTTTATCTACTTCACTTTGTTTATAACCTAATGCAATTAATACTTCCATAGCTTCTTCCAATTCTTGATTAACGACAGTTTGTTTTGTAGCAGTTACTTTTCCTTGTAAATCAAGAATAATTTGTCCTGCTGCTTTAGGTCCAATACCTGGTATTTTCTTTAAATAGGTCATATTGCCACTTTCAATAGCTTCACAAATTCCTTCAACATCTCCACTTGCTAGCATTGTACAAGCACTTTTACAACCAATTCCTTTAACTGAAATCAATTTTAAAAATAAATCTTTTTCTTCTTTTAAATTAAATCCATACAATAAAATACCATCTTCTTTTACTTGTTGATAAAGATAAACAACCACTTCTTTTCCTTTAGAAAAAGCATAAGGATTGCTCACATAAATTAAATAACCAATCCCATTATTTTCTAAAACAATATGATCACTTTGAATATCAACAATCAAACCTTTTATATAGCTATACATACATTTCTCCTATTACTATTATATTATAAAAAACGAATCATTTCGTCTCAAATTTGTGTCAAATTTGTCTCAATTATATCATAGTATCTATTAACTGAAAATAAAAAATCAGGCATAAAGCCTGATTCATTAATCATAGAATTCGAATTCAAAATCAAGAATAGAAACAACATCTCCATCTTGACATCCTGCGTTTCTAAGAGCTTCATCAATTCCCATATTACGCATTTTAATAGATAAACGTTTAATTGCATCATCACTTACTAGAGAAGTCATGGATACAAGACGTTCAATCTTCTTACCAGTAATTGTCCATTGACCATTACCTAAATTGTGAACAACAAATGGTGCCTCTTCTTCTTCATAATTATAAACAACTGTATTTTCTTCTACTTCTTCCATATCAAACTTAGGCGCAGTTTCTAAAGCATCTGCAACAGCATATAATACTTGATCAACACCTTCATGAATAATTGCTGAAATAGGGAATACTTTAACATCTTCTCCTACTTTTTCTTTGAAAGCTTTTAAATTTTCTTCAGCATTTTCTTCATCCATTTTATTAGCTACGACAATTTGCGGTCTTTCTAATAAACGATATTGATATTGTCCAAGTTCTTCATTAATTGTACAATAATCTTCATAAGGATCACGTCCTTCAATACCACCCATATCAATAATATGAACAATAACACGACATCTTTCAATATGTCTTAAAAATTGATGACCAAGCCCTTTACCTTGACTTGCCCCTTCAATTAATCCTGGAAGGTCAGCCATAACAAAGTTACGACCATCTTTTGCTTGAACGACTCCTAAATTAGGAACAATAGTCGTAAAATGGTAATCAGCAATTTCTGGTCTTGCACGTGAAACAACAGATAAGAATGTTGATTTACCTACTGAAGGGAACCCTACAAGTCCAACATCTGCTAATAATTTAAGCTCACAGCAAACATCAAATTTTTCTCCCGGTTCTCCTCTTTCACAAATTTGTGGTGCAGGATTTCGAGAAGTTGCAAAACGCGCATTTCCTCTTCCACCACGACCACCTTTAGCAAGAACGACACGTTGTCTGTCTTCTGTTAAATCAGCCATAATTTTTCCAGTTTCTTCATTCGTAATAACTGTCCCCACTGGTACCTTGATTACTAAATCACTTGCATCTGCACCATGCATTTTTTTAGCCATCCCATTACCACCAGGACGTGCCTTATAAACACGTTTATATTTTAAATCTAATAACGTTGATAAAGATGTTGTTGCTTCAAAAATAATACTTCCACCTTTTCCACCGTCTCCACCGGCAGGTCCACCTTTTGGAACATGTGCTTCACGTCTAAAAGCCACCGTTCCATCTCCACCTTTACCAGCTTCAATATATATTTTAGCTTTATCGATAAATTGCATACTTCCACCTCTCTTTCAAAAAAAAATCCCTTTTCAGGGATTTCATTATGCAGCTGGGTAAACTGATACTTTTTTTCTATCTTTTCCCATTCTTTCGAATTTAACAATTCCATCACACATAGCGAATAAAGTGTCATCTCCACCTTTTCCTACGTTAGTACCTGGATGAATTTTAGTACCTCTTTGTCTATAAATAATAGAACCAGCAGTAGCGAATTGTCCGTCTGATAATTTAGCTCCTAATCTTTTTGATTTTGAGTCACGACCGTTTTTAGTTGATCCAACCCCTTTTTTAGAAGCGAATAATTGTAAATCTAATTTAAACATCATGATGTTATTCCTCCTCATAGGTTATCTTGATATATTGATGATAGTCTTCTGTAAATGATTCCAAACTAATCACAAGAGTCTCTAGTATCACTTGCATTATTTCATCATTTTCATACACATCTATCATTATATTACCATTTTTTAAAATAATTGCACACTTTTTTCCTTCTAGAAATCCCTTTTTAGCAAGAGTATTGCAAATACCTGTAGCTACAGCACTTACGCCAGCACACACAAGATCTTTGCCATATTCACCAAACTGGGCATGTCCTTTTATTTTAATTTGAGTAATATATTTATTATTTCTTTTTATTTGAACTTTAATCATTATTTAACGTTGATTGAATCAACAATTAATTTTGTATAAGGTTGTCTATGACCTTGTTTTTTGTGGTAATGTTTTTTAGCGTTATATTTATAAATAGTTACTTTTCTTTCTTTACCTTGTTTTTCTACAGTAGCTTCTACAGTAGCACCTTCAACGTAAGGAGCACCAATAGTTACAGTTTCATCTCCAACTAATAATACTTTATCAAAAGTAACTTTTTCTCCTGCTTCAACTTCTAATTTTTCTACGAAAATTGCATCACCAGCTTCAACTTTTAATTGTTTTCCACCTGTTTCGATAATTGCGTACATACCGCACCTCCTATAATTTTTTTCTAAGACTCGCCAACCAAGGCAGCAAACGCATTTAATACCTCTTATGTGCGGTTGTAGTCTAGAGGTCTACAACAAGTGCATTATACTGAATATTCCAATTAAAGTCAATGCGATTTCTTAGATTTTATCAAATAAATTTTTATTGTGTCAAAATCATAAAATCGTTGATGAAAATGATAGATATTTTGATAAGGTCGAAAATATTCAAGATGTTTATTTATTTTCACTCTTTTTTTACTAAGATGATCACTCATTAATGTTTCCATATAAATCAAACGATAATTTTTAAGATATAAAATAACTTGATAAAATAAATATCCTAAAATAATTTTTCTCCCTATTTGTTTCGTAATAATCCATAAAATACAAATAAACAATAGTGAAACTTTTATTTGTATTTGCATGGCTTTTTGATAATCTATGAAATAAGATAAAAATAATAATAAAAGTTTTGAACCATCCAAAGGATAAACTGGAAGTAAGTTGAATATTAAAATATAAATATTGATTTTAGCTAACAATGGTTCTTTTAT
>ERZ779890.3945-NODE-3945-length-12748-cov-10.040337_pt1 | contig 12748 bp, 7 predicted proteins | sample MGYA00511553_ERZ779890 | MGnify/ENA primary metagenome ERZ779890 (study PRJEB29588, sample SAMEA2152064) | human gut metagenome | biome: human gut; feature: human-associated habitat; material: faeces | place: Denmark | collected 2008/2010 ...
ATCCGAAGTGTGATTGACTATTATAAAGTGGATCCTGAGAAGGAACTGATCGTGATTTATGATGATATCAGTCTGGGGGTAGGACAATTAAGAATTCGTGCAAAAGGCAGTGCAGGTGGGCATAATGGAATAAAAAATATTATTGCACATCTTGGCGGACAGGTTTTTCCTAGAATAAAAGTAGGAGTTGGAGAAAAACCACCGAAGTATGATCTTGCAGATTATGTTTTAGGACATTTTTCTAAGGCGGAACAGGAACTGATGAGCGAAGGTTATGATAATGCGGTAAAAGCGGTGGAACTGATCGTGAGTGACCAGATAAGCGAAGCGATGAACGAATATAATCGTAAAAAGAAGGACGAGTAGAGATGCAGGCTTTTTTAGAACCATTAAAAGAACTGGCTGATTATCAGGAGATTGTCAGTTCGAGAAGAAAGAAAACGGGTTTCCTGCAAATCGCAGGATGTGTGAATTCACAGAAGATACATCTTGCGAAAGCACTGAGCGATGGCTTTGAGTACAGAGTCATCGTTTTTTCCAGTGAAGAAAAAGCAAAACAGGCTTATGAAGAATGGCGTGTACTGGAGGAAAATGTATGGTTTTATCCGGCAAGAGATCTTTTGTTTTATCATGCAGATATTAAGGGTGCATTTTTGACAGGGAAACGTATGGAAGTATTGCGTGCGATTGTAGAGAAGAAAGGACGGGAAGCAATTACTGTAGTTACAACAATGGACGCATTTTTGGATGGGCTTCCATCGAAAGAAGAACTGTACGGGAACAGGATTAAGATTCATGCAGAAGAGGCGCTGGATTTTCAGAAATTACAGGAAAACCTTTCGATATTAGGATATGAAAGGGAAAACCAGGTTGAAAGTCCGGGACAATTTGCAGTCAGAGGTGGGATTCTGGATGTATTTCCACTGACAGAGGAGAATCCGGTTCGAATTGAATTATGGGGAGATGAAGTTGATTCTATTAGAAGTTTTGATGTGGAAAGTCAGAGGTCGACAGAGAATTTACAGGAAATAGAAATCTATCCGGCAACTGAGAACTGGAAGCAGATGGAAACGGAAAGCTTTTTGGCATATTTTCCGGTAAAGGAGACAATCTTGTTTTTGGATGAACCGGTACGTCTTCAAGAATCTGCAGAAATCGTAGAAAAAGAGTACTTTCACAGCTTGGAGAGCAGAGAAGAAGCAGGTATCGAGGCAGATGAGATTCCGATTCAGGTAGAACAGACAGATCATACGATTGGAAAGATGAACAAGTATTATGGAATTGCATTTACCATGTTGGAATCAAAATGTGGAATGTTTAAAGTAAGGTCTGTCTACAGTCTGCAGGTTAAAACTGTCAATCCGTATAATAGCAGCTTTGAGCTCCTGACACGAGATCTGAAGAAACTGAAAAGAACAGGGTATCGCGTGATTCTTGTTTCGGGCTCAAGAACAAGAGCAAAACGTCTTGCAGAAGATCTGAGAGATTATGACCTGAGCAGTTTTTACAGTGAAGAGATGGAACGGCAGGTGAATCCGGGAGAGATTATGGTAACCTGTGGTTATATTGCAGAGGGATACGAGTATCCAATGTTAAAGTTTACGGTCATCTCGGAATCTGATATTTTTGGTAAGAAAAAGAAAAAAAAGAAAAGAAAAACTTATGAAGGAAAAAAAATCCAGGAATTTGCCGAACTTAAACCGGGAGACTATGTGGTACATGAGAATCACGGACTTGGAATTTATCAGGGAATTGAGAAAGTCGAAGTAGATACTGTTACTCGAGATTATATGAAAATTTCCTATGCGGACGGAGGAATTCTCTATATACCGGCAACACAGATGGATCTGATCCAGAAATACGCAGGAGCAGATGCAAAGCCACCGAAATTGAATAAGCTTGGTACACCTCAGTGGAAAAAAACAAAAGGACAGGTAAAAAAAGCGGTTCAGTTAATCGCAAAAGATCTTGTAAAACTCTACGCAACGCGCCAGCAGACAGAAGGTTATGTTTATGGACCGGATACGGTCTGGCAGAGAGAGTTTGAGGAGATGTTTCCATTTGAAGAGACAGAGGATCAGCTTCGTGCAATTGAAGATACAAAGAAAGATATGGAAAGTACGAAGATCATGGATCGTCTGATCTGCGGAGATGTAGGGTATGGTAAGACTGAAATTGCGATAAGAGCAGCTTTTAAGGCAGTGCAGGAAGGGAAACAGGTTGTTTATCTTGTACCTACAACGATTCTTGCGCAGCAACATTATAATACATTTATTCAAAGGTTTAAAGATTTTCCGGTGCGTGTTGACTTGATGAGCCGTTTTCGGACGCAGGCGCAGCAGAAAAAAACAGTAGAGGATTTGAAAAAAGGTTTGGTTGATATCGTGATCGGAACACATAGAGTTCTTTCAAAGGATGTTGGATATAAAGATTTAGGACTTCTGATCATAGATGAAGAACAACGTTTTGGTGTGACGCATAAGGAAAAAATTAAAAAATTAAGAGAAAATATAGATGTGTTGACGCTGACAGCAACGCCAATCCCAAGAACACTTCATATGAGTTTAATCGGAATTCGTGATATGAGTGTGCTTGAGGAAGCACCGATGGATCGTATGCCAATACAGACGTATGTAATGGAATACAATGATGAGATGGTTCGTGAGGCTATTGAGCGTGAACTTGCCAGAGGTGGACAGGTTTATTATGTTTATAACAGAGTAGAAAATATTGCAGATCTAGCACTTCGTGTGCAGAAACTGGTGCCGGATGCAAGGGTATCTTACGCACATGGACAGATGAATGAACATCAGTTGGAAGATATTATGTATGATTTTATCAATGGTGATATTGATGTGCTTGTATCGACAACAATTATTGAAACAGGACTGGACATTGCGAATGCTAATACGATGATTATACAGGATGCAGATAGATTTGGACTGTCACAGTTATATCAGTTGCGAGGAAGAGTTGGGAGATCCAATCGAATGGCATATGCATTTCTGCTGTATCAGAGGGATAAGATGCTTAAAGAAGTTGCAGAGAAGAGGCTGGCTGCAATTCGTGAATTTACAGATCTTGGATCGGGATTCAAGATCGCAATGCGTGATCTTGAGATCCGAGGTGCGGGAAATCTTCTAGGAGAGTCGCAAAGTGGTCATATGGCAGCAGTTGGGTATGACTTGTACTGCAAGATGCTTAATGAGGCTGTCAGTCAGTTGAAAGGTGAAAAAGAAGAAGCGGACTACGCTACAACGATTGATCTTGATATAGATGCATTTATTCCGGAATCTTACATTAAAAACGAGTATCAAAAATTGGATATTTATAAGAGAATTGCCACAATTGAAACAGAAGAAGAGATGGATGATATGACAGAAGAACTGATTGATCGTTTTGGAGATCTTCCGAAAAAAGTACAGCAGCTTCTTCATATTGCAGCACTTAAGAGTCTTGCGCATTCTGCATATATTACAGCGATAGAACAAAAGGGAAAAGACTACAAATTTATCTTATATGAAAAAGCAAATCTGGATCCGGCGAAAATTCCGGCACTTTTAAAGAAATATGGAAATAATATGACTTTCAAAGCAGAAGCAGTCCCGTATTTCCTTTATCAAAAGAAAGGGAGAAGCGGAAAAGAGAAAGGGGAAAATGTTCTGCAGATGCTAAGAGAAATTATAGAGAGTATTCGCGAACTTCGATTAGATCAGGGAAGTTGAGGAGATTCTGTGTTTGGGGTTGTGATAGAACAAAAAACACGATATAATGAGCGGTAGTATGGCTGCGTAAGTAAATACGTAAAAAGAGGAGGATTTACCAGATGGTACGTTTGGCAAAAAGGCTGGCAGTGCTTGCAGTGGCAGGCACATTGACAGCAACATCTTTGACAGGATGCGGAACAATAAATACAGATGAGACAGTTGCAACAGTCGGTGATGAGAAGATTACACTTGGAGTCGCGAATTTTTACGCAAGATTGCAGCAGGCTCAGTATGAAACCTACTATGCGAGTATGATGGGAACAACAGCAGAAGAGATGTGGGCAAAGGAAGCATCAGACGATCAGACATATGAGGAGCAGACAAAGAAGAGTATTCTTGAGAATCTGGAGAATATGTATCTTGTTTCACAGCATGCATCTGACTATGATGTTGCACTGACAGAGGAAGAGCAGCAGGCGATGAAAGATGCAGCAGCAAAATTCGGTGAAGATAATTCGGATGATGTGAAGAAAGTGGTATCAGGAGATGAGGAGGAAGTGGCTAAAGTTCTCGAACTGATGACAATTTCGAATAAGATGGAAACGGCAATGGAAGCTGGTGTGGATGAGAATGTATCAGATGAAGATGCAGCACAGAAGAGTATGCAATATCTCTTATTCTCATATACAACAACAGATGATTCGGGAGAATCCCAGACATTATCAGATGATGAGAAAGAAGCTTTGAAGACGACCGCACAGGCATTTGATGATCGGTTAAAGGGTGGAGAAGATATGGAGACTGTTGCATCAGCAGCAGGACTTACAGCCCAGACAGCTACATTTGATTCTGAAAGTACAAGCCCGGATAAGGATCTGATCGCAGCAGCAGATGCATTGACAAATGAAGGCGATGTTACAGATATTATAGAGACAGAGAATGGAATTTATATTGCAAAGCTTACAAGTCTTTTGGACAGAGAGGCAACAGACAGTAAAAAAGAAAGTATTGTAAGTGAGAGAAAACAGGAACAGTATGATTCACTTCTGGAGCAGTGGAAAAAGGATACAAAAATCAAAGAAGAGAAAAAAGTATGGAAGAAGATCAGTTTTGAAAAACAGGGTGTAACAATTAAAACGTCAGATACATCAGATACTTCAGATAGCCAGAATTAAAAAACAGGGACAAAAACTTTGTGAAGACCAACAAGTTTTTGTCCCTGTTATATTTACACGAGCAACGAGCCAAAGTCCGTGCTTTCACGAAAAATTAAATATATTCCAGTTTTTCGAAATAATGCATTAAGATATCAGCACAGTTTTCAACACCAAGCTCGGAAGTGTCAAGAATCATGTGATAATCATTCACATCTCCCCAGGTCTTGCCAGTGTGTTCATAATAATAAGCAGCACGCTCTTCATCCGTATGCTCCACCTTTTCTTTTGCGGCATCATGATCAAGATTTTCTTTTTTCATGATTCTCTGAATGCGGTCCTCTTTGGCAGCACTCACATAGATGTTTAATACATTCATCCGGTCTTTCAGAATATCTGAGGCGCATCGTCCGAGAATAATGCAAGGGTTTTCAGCCAGTTTCCGGATTGCTTCAGCTTCACTTTCATATTTGTGATCAGAGAGCTTTTCTTCTATATAGGCCTTGTCATAGACCGGAATATCAAGTCGTTTCGAAAGCTCTTCAGCAATGATGCTGGCTCCGGTACCGAAACGACGACTCATAGTAATTACTAATTTCATAATGAAGTCCTCCTTTGTAGAAATAACATTCAGATGAATTTTATTATAGCACGTTCTGTTTGATTTGTCTCGGTTTTACTTACTTGTATCCAATGATGGGAAGCTGCTGGTAAAAATGTATCCATTTTTCGGGAAGGAATAAAGGAGAAATTTTAATGAAAAAATGGATGTAAAACTTTATACAATCACCCATTGCAAGATCATGTATACTAATGATATAATTTATAGTAGCGTTTTTGGCAGTTGCCAGAAGCAAACTTATGGATGATTAAAAATTTGAGTAGGTGACGGATTTGAAGAATAAGATCAAACGTTTTGCAAAGGGGGATTTTCACATCCCGCAGCCGGAAATTATTTTTCCTGAGACTCACATTACGATGCGTGTCGGAGAAGGAGAAAAATATGAGGGAAGCTTTTCTCTGCAGAATGAAGGGGAAGGGACAATACGTGGACTTGTATATCCTTCTTCCTATCGTGTACAGTGCGCAGAGCAGGGTTTTGATGGAAATCCGGTAAATATTTATTATACATACGATGGAAGAGGACTTGTGCCGGGACATGTTGAACATGGGAAATTTACGATTGTATGTAATGGTGGAGAGTATGATATTGCATTTACTGCAATTATTGAGAAACCATTTGTTATGACTCGATACGGAAAGGTTCAGAGCCTGGAAGATTTTAAGAAGCTTACATATCGTGATGCAGCTGAGGCAGTGAAGTTATTCCGGTCCAGAGATTTCTTTGAGATTCTCAAATATGAAGATACGAGGATCAAGGCGCTTTATAATAATATGCGTAAATGGGAACTGGATCAGCACGCCCTTGAAGAATTCCTGGTAGGGTGCAAGCAGAAAGAAAAGATTTTTCTTACATTGGAAGAAGAAAGCCGTGCTTTTATTTCTCTTGTAGAAGACAGAAAAGAGACTTTTACTGTGAAGAAAAATACCTGGGGATATCTGGAGATTGATGTAAGAACAGAAGGTGATTTCCTTTCTGTTGAGCACAGACATCTGACGACAGACGAATTTATAGGTAATGCCTATCGTCTGGAATATGGTATTTCTATGGATAAGCTTCACAGAGGAAGTAACTTTGGAAGGATTATTCTGGAAACTCCATATGAAACATTGAGTTATGAGGTCGTAGTGGAAAAGGATATTTGCAGAGATGAGGAACATCGTGCAAATGAAAAAGAATTTAATGGAATTCTGAAAGATTATCTGAAATATGAAGGTGACAAGATGTCACTGGAAGATTGGACAGAGACCTCTATAAAGAAAATTTCACATCTTCGCGAGGTAGATGAACGTAATGAATTTTACCTTCTTGCCCAGGCACATATCTGCATTTTGGGTAATCGGATGGATGAGGCAAAATGGCTTTTAGAATCTTATAACTACAATCGTTTTGCAATCGGTAAGGATGTTGAATTGAGTTCCTATTACCTTTATCTGACGACAAAGCTGAGTAATGATTCGATTGGGCAGAGAAGGGTCGCAGAAGAACTTTCACGTTCTTTTATGAAGCATCCGGACAGCTGGCGGATTCTTTGTATGCTGATTGAGGTTGATTCAGAATATAAAATCTACAGTGAAAGACTGAATGTGCTTGAGAAGCAGTTTATGGAGTATAAGTCTCACAGCTTATGGTTCTATCTTCAGGCATTCCGTTGTTTTAAAGAGAAGAGCTCATCTCTTAAAAAACTCGGACAGTTTGAAGTACAGGTTCTGCTTTTTGGCGTGAAATATAAACTGATGACGAAGGAACTTGCATTATATACAGCAAACCTGGCAAGTCAGATGAAGAATTTTGATAAACATCTGTATAATGTACTTGTGAAGTGTTATGAGATGTATGATGAAGCGATGATATTGACTTCTATCTGTACATTGCTTATAAAAGGCAGCAGAACAGAACACATCTATTTCCATTGGTATGAGAAAGCGGTAGACGCAGAGTTGAAGATCGCGCAGCTTTACGAATATTATATGGCGGCTGCGAGACCGGAAGAATTTCATAAGCAGCTTCCTCGTTCGGTATATTTGTATTTTATGCATGGAAATTCTCTGGATTATAAGAAATGCGCATTTTTGTATGCAAATCTGATTACTTATGAAGATGAGACAAGCGAGATTTATGCGCACTACAGGGATGAGATGGAAGAATTCACATGGAATCAGCTGGAGAAGAGAAATATAGATGAAGATCTGCGGATCATTTATAAGCGATTCCTTGTAGAGACAGACATGAGTCAGGACAGAATCCGCGCTCTTTATGATGTGTGTCACGCATATTGGATTACAACAAAGGTTCCGAATATGAAATTTATTCATGTAATCGCAGCTGATGGAACAATTACACAGAAGGCAGCATATACAGAGAATGGAGCCAGAGTATTTCTGTATGCAAAGACGGATCGCATTGTATGGGAAGCAAAAGATGGAAGACATTATACAGATTCTATCCCATATGAGAGTAAACGTCTGTTTTATGAACTTAGATATATGGATATCTGCAGAAAATATGCAAATAGCCTGAATCGAAGCAAAGCGTTTGAAGAAGAGGAAGAGCTGACACTGGAAATCGTAAAGGAAAAGGGTCTGGAAAATTTCCCGGAGGATGAGATCCAGGCACTGTGCAGCAAGATGATTCGTGAGACAAATTATGAGAATGATGATTTCCTGACCTATGTTTGTTATGATTTATTTAAGAAAAAACAGTATGATAAAGTGATTCTTACGTATTTGGCAAACTTCTACTGTGGAGCAACACAGGAGATGAAGGAATTGTGGAAAGTTGCCAGAGAGTATGAAGTCCATACGCATAAACTGGCAGAACGGATCATTACACAGATGCTCTTCTCTGAGGAATTATTCCAGGAGACAAAAGTATTTGAAGCTTATTATGATGAAGGTGCATACTTCCGGCTCCAGCAGGCTTATCTGGCATATGTCTCCAGAGAATATGTTGTAGAAGCACGTAAGATAGAGAAATCTATAATTGATATTATCTGCAGGGAAGCAGAGAAGGGTGAGGCAACAATCGATATTTGTATGATTGCTGTTTTGAAATATTATTCGGATCAAGAGTATGAAACAAGCCTTAAGAAGACGCTGAAAAAGTTTATGCAGGAACTTTGTGGCAAACAGATTTATTTCCCATTTTTCCTTAAGTATGATAAGGAATGGCTGATTGAATTCCAGTTGTGGGATAAGACACTGGTAGAATACAAGGGCCAGAAGGATAGCCGTGTCATGTTGTATTATCAGTTGCAGAAAGGTGGAAACGGAGATTCTGATTATGCAACAGAACTTCTGACACCAATGTATGAGAATTTGTATGTGAAGAAGTTTGTGTTGTTCTCGCATGAACGACTGATCTATTATTTTAAAGAAACAATTGACGGAAATTCTTACAGAAGTGAGAAAAAGATCTGCCAGCATACGGTTGAAAAAGGTGAACCGGGCAGATATGGAAGGCTCAATGACATTATTCTGGAAGAAGATCCGGAAGAACGAGAGAAGAAGATGAAGCAGTATGCACTGGAAGATGCGGTTGCATCACATATGTTCATACAGTATTAAGGAGGAAATCTTTTCATGGGACAGGGAAGTATAATTGGATATGAGATAAATGAAAAGACATGCCAGATCAGTTTTTATAATGATAAAGAGATGGAACCTCAGACACTGGAAGTTGACTCAGATAATTTCCAGATTCCTTTGATTATTGGAAAACTAAGAGACACATGGGCATATGGAAAAGAGGCGAAACGTCTTGCAACACTGAAAGAAGGATTTACCGTTGCCCGTCTGCTTTCGAGAAGTCTTGCAAATGAGAAAATTGAATTTGGTGATGAGACATATGATGCAGTATGGCTGCTTTCACAGTTTATCCAGATGTCTTTACAGTCATTTCCTAAAATTGATGGAATTGTGTTCAGTGTACCGGTTCTTACAGAAGAACTGGCACAGATGCTTCGAAGGATCGCAGTTCGTATGAATATTGATAAAAGACATATCTTTATTCAGGATTATAAAGAGAGTTTTTGCAATTATCTCTTCTATCAGCCGAAAGAACTGTGGCAGTATGATGCAGCATTGTTCTGCTGTGACCGTAATGAGATCAAAGCATATATGCTGCGCAGACTGAAGCCGGGACTTGGTGGTGGAAAGACTACATTTGTTACGGTTGATGAAGTTGCAAATGCACATATGAAAGAACTGGCACTTGTTTATCCGGTTTTGAACGAGGACAAAGCAAAAGAAGCCGATGCGATGTTCTGTAAATTTATACAGAGCGTGTTTGATAAGAGGATTGTTTCTTCTGTATTCCTGACAGGAGAAGGGTTCGAAAATAACTGGTATCCGAAGTCATTGCGGGTGCTTTGCAATGGAAGAAGAGCATTTATCGGAAATAATCTGTACAGCAAAGGAGCTTGCTATACTGCATACAGAAAATTGTATATGCATATAGAGAATCCGGTTTATCTATCGGAGACTAAGCTGACAGATCAGATTACAGTCAATATGCGTGTGGATGGTCAGGAAATGTGGTATCCGCTTGTTTCCTGGGGTGCACACTGGTATGAGTCAAATAATCAGTGGGAAGTGATACTTGAAGAGGGTGATGATATAGAATTCCATATCGAGTCACTGGTTCAGGGAACGGTTAAGACCGAAAAAATCTCTTTGGAGAGACTTCCAAAGCGAGCAGAGTACTCTACAAGACTTCAGATAGAAACGATGTTTCAGGATGAAAAAACCTGCAAGATTACAGTACGTGATGTCGGATTTGGAGATTTCTTCCTGCCGACGGATTTCCGTGAGGAAAAGGTGATACATTTAGGAGGTAATGATGGGAAATTTAATTCTTTGTCATGACAGACACGCAGCACATCCTTATGAGATTTCCAGGATCCACTGCAGGATCTTTACAATAGAAGAATTGTGTTACTATCTGTGTAATAATTTATATCTGATCGATTATACGATCATGAATGAACCGCTTTGCACCTGGTTGGAAGAAGAGATCGGGATGAAAGAACTGGCAGAGCAGCTTCGAGATTTGATGCGTATGCGTGGATCTGTCGAGAACTTTGTTCTTACAATCTTGAAAGCTTCAAAGATCTATAAAGAATCTGAGATGATCCGTATCCAAAATGTTTTGGAACATCTGAAAAATCAGAAGGATGTAGAGCGTAAGAAGTATAAAGGCGATAATCTTCTTGAAAGCGGTGAGATTGAAGAAGCAATCATCGTTTATCAGGAAATCCTGAATCAGGAAAAAGATGAGAGTGTAGATGAAAAATTCTATGGAAAGATCTATGCATGTCTTGGAGCGGCATATGGACGATTGTTCCTTTATCAGGAAGCGGCCAAAATGTATGACAGAGCCTACCAGATCTGCGAAGATAAGGAATTACTAAAACCATATCTGTATGCGTCTTATAAGTATATGTCGCTGGAAGAATTTCACATTTTGCTTACAAAGCACAGTGAATATCAGGAAGTGAATGCACAGATGAGAAGCGAAATGGACGAAGTGAAGCAGAATCTTCAGATTGAGCCAAATGAAGTGCTTTTGGAGAAGTGGAAGAGGAAACATAGAAGAAATCATACATAATAAAGACCTTTTTGTGCAGCTGTTCACAGAATCTATGAGCAGCTGCATTGTTTACTGTTCACACGATGTGCGACCAGCAACGCATCTCGCCATTTTAAATCGCCTTTGGCGATGGGGCGAGATGCATTCAAGTCAAAACGCGCATCCTCCGTGTCAATCAGCGGAGTGATTGACACGGGAGTGAACAGTAACCTGCATTGTTCTGTACCTTTTGGTTATTGTTTTTGGGGTTTGACATATATTGTATGCTATGGTAGAATACAACAGTAACTTTACCGTAGTACAGTGACTCATTGGTAGAGAATAAAAGCCAAACTCAATGATGGAGGGTGTTATTATGAAAAGAAAAGTATTAAGTGTGTTATTATGTGCAGGACTTGCAGTTTCTATGTTAGCAGGATGTGGTTCAGACTCTTCTAATGCGAATAAGAAAGCGGAATCAACAGGGAGTGATCTTGAATATGTGAAAGATAAAGGGACACTCGTGGTCGGTGTTACTGACTTTGAACCAATGGATTATAAAGATGATAATGGTGAGTGGGTCGGATTTGATGCAGACATGGCGAAAGCATTTGCAGAGAGTATCGGAGTTGAGGCAGAATTTGTAGAGATTGACTGGGATAATAAAGAGCTTGAGCTTGATGGAAAGTCAATCGACTGCGTATGGAATGGTATGACACTGATTGATGAAGTGAAGAGTTCTATGGAATGCACAGATGCTTATATGAATAACGCGCAGGTTGTAGTTGTACCGGCTGACAAAGCAGATAAGTATCAGGATGAGGAAAGTGTGAAAGATTTAACTTTTGCAGTAGAAGCAGGAAGTGCAGGGGAAGATCAGGTTGAAAGAATTGGTGCACAGTATACAGCCGTTTCATCACAGGCAGATGCACTGATGGAGGTTGCTTCAGGAAATTCAGATGCAGCTGCAATTGATGCTTTGATGGCAGCAGCTATGATCGGAGAAGGAACGGGTTATGCAGATCTTACTTACACGATAAGTCTGAACGATGAGGAGTATGGTGTTGGATTCCGCAAAGGATCTGATCTTGCAGCAGCTCTGAACGACTATTTTAAGAAGAGCATGGAAGATGGATCAATGAAGAAATGTGCTGAGAATTATAAAGTACAGGCTGCATTGATCGAAAAATAAATTTAGGATGGAGCTTTAATAAAATGGAACTTATTATGGAACAATTTCCAATCGTTATTCACTCACTGAATGTGGGATTTTTACAGACGCTGAAGCTGTTTTTTGCAACGCTTCTTGGAGCTATTCCGTTGGGACTGGTTATTGCATTTGGATCAATGTCACATTTTAAACCGTTGAGTTATATTACGAATATCATTGTCTGGATCGTGCGAGGCACACCGCTTATGATCCAGATGCTGATCATTTATTATTTCCCGGGACTGGTCTTAGGAAACCCAATCTGGGGTGGCGGTGAAAGCGGAAGATTTCTTGCAGCTTCGGTTGCATTTATCTTTAACTATGCATGCTATTTCTCGGTAATTTACCGCGGAGGAATCCAGGGTATCCCACAGGGACAGACGGAGGCCGGACTTGTTCTTGGAATGACAAAGCATCAGATCTTCTTTAAGGTTAAGCTGCTTCAGATGGTGAAGAGAATTGTTCCACCGATGTCAAATGAGATCAT
>ERZ779890.3946-NODE-3946-length-12746-cov-3.152470_pt1 | contig 12746 bp, 10 predicted proteins | sample MGYA00511553_ERZ779890 | MGnify/ENA primary metagenome ERZ779890 (study PRJEB29588, sample SAMEA2152064) | human gut metagenome | biome: human gut; feature: human-associated habitat; material: faeces | place: Denmark | collected 2008/2010 ...
GAAAGGTTGACACCTTCTTTGGCAAGAACTTCCGTCACTTCCGTAAGGCGGCCTGACTTGTTCTCCAGAAAAATAGAAAGTTGTTTTGCTACCATAATATCTTGTTTTACAGTTTTCGGTTATCAATTACGCGTTTCGCTTTACCTACACTACGCTCGATGCTGCGCGGTTCCACCAACCGGACATCCACGCCCAAGCCTAATACGCTTTGCAAACGCGCTGTAAGTTTTTTCTTCAAGGCCAGCATCTTGTTAATCTCATCAGAGTAATATTCCGGACGGACTTCCACTTGCAGTTCCATAGTATCCGTATTGTTCTTTCGATCGACAAGCAGCAGATAATGCGGTTCAAACTCAGGCATCTCAAGAATAACAGACTCAATCTGTGTGGGGAATACGTTTACACCGCGTATGATAAGCATATCGTCACTACGTCCGAGGATGCGGTCCATGCGGACCAATGTACGCCCACAAGGACATTTGTCATAGTGCAAAGCCGTAAGGTCTTTAGTGCGATAGCGCAGCAAAGGCATTCCTTCTTTGGTGAGATGCGTAAACACCAATTCTCCTGTTTCGCCCGGTGCAACCGGCTCAAGCGTTTTCGGGTCTATGATTTCCGGGAAATAATGGTCTTCATTGAGATGCGTACCATGCTGGCACTCACATTCGTATCCTACACCGGGGCCGGCTATCTCGCTCAGCCCATAGATGTCATAAGCTTTTATTCCCAATTTCGTTTCAATGTCACGACGCATATTCTCTGTCCATGGCTCTGCCCCGAAAGCGCCGAACTTCAGTTTGAACTCTTCACGCGGAAAACCGGAGTCCTTAATGGCATCCGCCAGATACAGAGCATAAGAAGGCGTGCAACAAAGAACCGTCGAACCGAAATCATGCATCAGCGTTATTTGCTTCTCCGTATTACCGCTGGACATTGGAATTACGGAAGCACCGATATTTTCAGCACCGGCATGAGCACCCAGCCCGCCGGTAAAGAGCCCGTATCCGTATGATATCTGAAAAATATCCGAACTGCCGGCGCCATAAGCCGTAAAAGCGCGTGACAGACACTCCGACCAGGCCGAAAGGTCCTTACGCGTGTACCCCACCACAGTGGGCTTTCCGGTAGTACCGGAGGAGGCGTGGATACGAACTATCTGGCTCATAGGAACAGCGCAAAGTCCAAAAGGATAGTTATCCCTGAGATCGTATTTCGTAGTAAAAGGCAGTTTCACAATATCGTCAATGCTGTTGATGTCATCAGGAGTGATTCCCAATTCCTGCATTTTCTTGCGGTAGAAAGGAGTGTCATGATATACACGCTCCACAGTCTTTTTAAGACGAATGCTTTGGATTTTACGAAGGCTTTCGCGATCCATGCATTCGATACTCTCATTCCAAATCATGTTTTTGTTGTATTACATTAATGGTTGTTATTAATTTGATACCGCAAAGATATGTTTTACTTACGAATTCACAAATTTTCAACACAAAAAACTCCAATGTTTTTAAAAGCCTGAAAAGTATTATATAATTACATAAGCGCCTTTATTCCAGACTTGCCGGCAATGACTCAAAGAAGGAGCCCCATTCAGTCAGGGACTGAAAGGCAATGACTCACTGACTGAAAGGCATTCAGTCAGTGAGTCATTGTCACCCTTGCAGGAGCATGTTCTGAGAGGGGTATGAAAGTGGTGGCACATCATAGTATTTTTTATATACATTTCATTCATTTTTCCGTTTTATGGAGCAAGGAGTTATGGGAGTAACCATGTTTTTCGATACATTAAGTTGCTTTATTTTCATACCTTTCCTATCTTTGCCCGACAATCCTGATGAAATGAACAAATTCGAGTTAACATCCGCCTATCACCCTACCGGTGACCAGCCGGAAGCAATTGCACAACTTACCGAAGGCGTGCGTGAGGGAGTTCACGCACAGACCTTACTTGGTGTAACAGGTTCCGGAAAAACGTTTACCATTGCCAACGTCATAGCCAACATCAACAAACCTACGCTCATATTGAGCCATAACAAGACGCTGGCAGCACAGTTGTACAGCGAGTTCAAAGGATTCTTTCCGAACAATGCGGTAGAATATTATGTGTCCTACTATGATTATTACCAACCCGAAGCCTATCTTCCTTCCTCGGACACTTACATAGAAAAAGATCTCGCTATCAATGACGAAATCGACAAACTCCGGCTTGCCGCCACTTCCGCCCTGCTTTCCGGGCGCAAAGACGTGGTGGTAGTCTCTTCCGTATCATGTATTTACGGTATGGGAAATCCGGCAGACTTCTATAATAATGTAATCGAAGTGCAACAGGGAAAGAATTACAGTCGCAATGTATTTCTCCGACGACTTGTAGACAGCCTTTATGTCCGTAATGACATAGACCTGAACCGCGGCAACTTCCGCGTGAAAGGTGATACGGTAGACATCTACCTGGCCTATGCCGACAATCTTCTGCGCATCGTTTTTTGGGGAGATGAAATAGACAGCATCGAAGAGGTGGACCCGGTGAGTGGTGTTACGATAGCCCGGTTCGACGCCTATAAGATATATCCCGCCAACTTGTTTATGACAACCAAAGAAGCCACCTTGCGGGCTATCCATGAGATAGAAGACGACTTGCACAAACAAGTGCAATGGTTTGAGAACGAGGGGCGCCCTTTCGAAGCCAAACGCCTGCAGGAACGTGTAACTTACGATATGGAAATGATGCGCGAATTAGGCCATTGCTCAGGCATAGAAAACTATTCGCGCTATTTTGACGGACGTGCGGCAGGCACCCGTCCCTACTGCCTGCTGGATTTTTTCCCCGAGGATTTTCTCATAGTCATCGACGAAAGCCATGTGAGCGTTCCGCAGATACGTGCCATGTATGGCGGCGACCGCGCCCGAAAGACAAACTTGGTAGAATACGGTTTCCGTCTACCCGCAGCGATGGATAACCGTCCGTTGACGTTCGATGAGTTCGAGTCGCTGACTCCGTTGGCGATTTACGTGAGTGCGACACCGGCCGACTATGAACTGGAAAAGAGCGAAGGGATCGTGGTGGACCAAGTGATCCGTCCGACAGGCTTGCTCGATCCGGTTATCGAGGTGCGTCCGACGTTGAACCAGATCGACGATCTGATGGAGGAGATCACACAACGTGCTGCTGTGGACGAACGTGTTTTGGTGACGACATTGACGAAGCGTATGGCGGAGGAACTGACTGCTTATCTGACGCGCATGGGAATCCGCTGCAACTATATCCATAGCGATGTCGATACGTTGGAACGCATTCAGATCATGGATGATTTGCGGAAAGGGTTGTTCGACGTGCTGATCGGCGTCAACTTGCTGCGTGAAGGACTTGATTTGCCGGAAGTCTCTTTGGTCGCTATCTTGGATGCCGATAAGGAAGGTTTCCTGCGCTCGCATCGTTCGCTGACGCAGACGGCTGGACGTGCTGCCCGAAATGTGAATGGGAAGGTGATATTCTATGCTGACAAGATAACGGACAGTATGCGCCTGACAATGGACGAAACGGCCCGTAGGCGTGAAAAACAGCTCGCTTATAACGAGAAACATGGCATTACGCCTAAGCAGGTTATCAAAAACAGCGTTTCCTTGGTTGCGGAGAAACAACAACCGGTTACAGGCGAACCGTATGCTTATGTGGAACCGGAACCCAGCTTGGTTGCAGACCCGGTAGTTCAGTATATGAACCGCAAACAGCTTGAGAAAGCGATCGAACGGACGAAGAAGCAGATGCTGGAGGCGGCCAAGAAGCTGGACTTTATCGAAGCAGCTCAGTTTCGTGATGAACTGGTGAAGCTGGAAGACCTGTTAGTGACAAAAAAGGATTGAAATTGGATCAAGAGATGAAACGGACGCTATTTTGTTTGTTCTTTTTTGCTTTTCTTTCCCTACCTGGAAAAGCTCAGAGGGATAAGGCTATTTACGAACGCTATTGTACGGCAGTGAAGGAGAAAGCGGCTTTGCCGACAGGTGACCTGATGGTAGAGACCGCCCGTTTTTTCTTGGGAACTCCTTATGTAGCAGGGACGTTGGAGGAAGAGCCTGAAACATTGGTGATAAACCTGCATGGCTTGGATTGTATGACTTTGGTAGAGAATACGGCTGCTTTGGCCTGGTCTGTCAAGCATCGTCTTGCTTATGATGGGTATGTTTCTGTCTTGAAAGATATGCGTTACCGGAATTCCGGCTGTGCGACACTCGATTATACGGATCGTCTCCATTATACGGCTGACTGGATATATGAAAACGAAAAGAGAGGGTATCTGAAGGATGTTACGAAAGAGATCGGTGGGCAGTCGCTTAAGCTGGACCTGTCCTTTATGTCTACACATCCAGATAGTTACAAGCAGTTGAAAGGAAATCCGGGACGTATCGCAGTAATGGCGGCTAAGGAAAAAGAAATTAGTGTCCGCCCGCATTATTATATTCCGCAGGATGAAATCAATGAGCATGCCGGCCAAATCAGGAATGGCGATATCGTCTGTTTTGTCACGACTGTGAAAGGGCTGGATATCTCGCACGTCGGCATTGTCTGCCGGGAAAGGGATATGCTTACTTTTATCCATGCCTCGACCGTCCAGAAGCGGGTGATCGTGAACGAAGAACCTTTGCAGGAATACGTGCAGGGTATCAAACGCAATTGTGGTATTATGATTGTCCGTCCACAGTTCTGAACTTACTGGAAGAGTTCGAACGCGAACTTGAATCCGATCCCGTCATATTTCAATTTATCGAACCCGACGAAGGCGGCGACGTTGAAGATATGGTTACCGAAACCGTATCCGATTTCAGTGTAGCTGGGTTTGACTGGCATCCATAACTGACTGAGGTAAAAACGTTCGGAGATGATGTGCTTGGTTGCTTCTGGTTTGAATAGCTGAAAGAGCATGAATGGACTTTCGTACATGGCATGTGCTTGGACATATTTGTCGGATGCGTTGAACCATACGCTTCCTAGCTGGTGGAAGACACCTCCGAAATCGTCTCCTCCCCATGATTCGGGGAAGTTGTGCCGTGTGAAATACCGGTAGTCGGCAAAGTAGGTTGACTTCTGGGCTGTATAAAGCCCTCCGCTGATATGGTAGTTGAACCGGCGTGACAGGCCCAGGTAAATGCTTTGGTGGATATCGGCCTCCACACGTCCGTAATTACCGCTGCTTTTCCATACGCCTGGTATGGCCCGTCCGAACTCGATGGAGATGGTCGGGTAGTAGGAGTAGAGGTACTCTTTACGGTAACCGTCCATCCAGTAGTATTGTCTGGGAGTATAGGAAAAGCCGATCGTGGGGATGAAATCGTGATAGTTTTCGTTGATGATCTCCGTGACACCGTCTCCCGGATCTATCGCGCTTTTCCGGGTTGGTATGCGGCGGTGGTAAGAGATGCCGGTGGTCATTTGGAAACCGTTGAACAACTCGATCTGATTCTTGAGCTCTATGTAATAGTGCTTGAAGTATTCCAAATCCAGGTTTTCGAAGTTGAAAGTGGAGTCTTTCAGCTGTTCGTTAATTTCGTTCATGATCTTGGAAGAATATCCTTGGTTGGTGTTTCCGAGACTGAGGCTCAGGGCTCCTTGTTTCTCAGGAAGATATTCCCAATCTCCCTCGAATTTGAAGAACAACTCTTTTCGTTTGAATACAAAACCGACCTCAGGCCGGAAACGCAGTTGGCGATCTTTCTTGAAGGTCTTGCTGAAGCGGAGCTGTTGCCTGTAAGTAATACCGTTTCGTCCGGAATAGCCCAACTGGAAAGGATTCAGGATGCCGGAGTATTTCAGACGGGTCGTTTTATAATCCATATTGATGGTGTTGGTCAGGCGTTCTGTTATTTTCAGGTATTTCCGAATGTTGCTTGTGTCGTTGGCTTGGGTTGTTCTGATGCTTGTTTTTTCATATTTTGTTTCTTCTTCCTGGGTCAGTGGGATGTCTCTTTTGTTTTTCCAGTAGCTGCTGTCGCTGATGATTGGGATCGTATCAGATGATAACTGGTAATATCCGGTCAAATCGAGGGAGTGGTGTTTTTTGTCTTCATAGTCTTCTTCAACCCATTCAACGGCTTCGTATTTGAATGAAGTATGATAGTAGCTGGCGATGGCATTTCCCAGCACATGATACCGGAGAAATAGGTCTGCCTTTTGTGGCAGGATGAAATGGCGGTAATCCCGTCCGAATGTCATGACTAGGTTGAATTCGGCAAAGGAGAAACGCCCGTTTAAGTCGATCTTGTCAATGTGCCAGTCTTTGTCGGTGATGTACAGATCTCCGCAAATGAGTTTTTGGCTCCATAGCTTTGGCATGAAGCGTATCTGGTAGATTTTCAGATCGCCGGTCGTTTCGATGCTTTTCAGGTTGAAGTTGTAGTATTTGAATGCTTCATGAGCTACTGGCATGATGATCCCTTCGTTGTAGATGGTTGGCGAATAGACGTTCAGGTTCAGAAATGTCAAGACTTCCTGCTGTTTTGCGCCGTTGGGGATGCTGTTTCCGTTTATCGCTTCGAAGCTGTGCAGGTAGTTGTTCGGAGCGTTGAACTTGGAGTGGCTGACCATCTCGAAGATCATATCCTTGTTCTTCCTATCTACCGGAAAAAGATGATGGGCGAAACGCATTAGAATGTTTTGTTTGAGTATTTCCGTCTTGCCTTTGATATAGATTTCGGCCTCGTACCGTGAGACGACTGTTTTGTATTTGTCGGCCTGCTCGATTACCTTCCTCATAATAGAATCCCCTTGCTGGGATGATACCGTTTTGGGGGACCGACCCAGCAATAAAAGGTTCCCATAACTACCATCAGGGTCAGCTAAGGCATTTACTGCGGTAAAAAGCAGAATGATAATATAAAAATACTTTTTCAACAAATTATCGTCTCTTTCTTTACAAACGTAACGAATAAAATCGAATTTTTATTCATTTATCGTATTAAACTTATTCTGCTTTTAAAAGAAAAGTATTACATTTGTGCTTCATAAGTATGTTATATAGCAGTCGTGGTTAAACAACAAAAAGAAGAGGTCGATCTATCGGCCAGTTTGGCAGAAGTGTGGAGAGTCCTGACCGAAAAGGAGCGGGATGTTCTCCGTAATAATTCGACGATCCAGCATTTCAAACGTAATGAGTTGATATATTGCGAGGGCGACGAACCGAGAGACATGATGTGCTTATTAAAAGGCAAGGTTAAAATCTTTAAAGAAGGTGTTGGCGGACGAAGCCAGATCATTCGAATGATTAAACCGGTGCAGTACTTTGGCTACCGGGCAAACTTTGCTCAGGAAAATTACCTGACGAATGCATCCGCTTTTGAAGCTTCGACGGTATGTCTGATTCCGATGACTATCGTTACGGATCTTTTAATGGGGAATGCGAACCTTGCCATGTTTTTTATCCGCCAGCTTTCTCTCGATTTAGGAATTGCTGACGAACGTACAGTCAACCTTACTCAGAAACATATCCGGGGTCGTTTGGCGGAATCTTTGTTATTCCTGAAAGACAGTTATGGTTTGGAGGAAGATGGAGCGACATTGAGTATCTATCTTTCTCGAGAAGATTTGGCTAATCTTTCGAATATGACGACATCTAATGCAATCCGTACATTGTCTACATTTGTAGCTGAGCGTATTATTGCAATCGACGGTCGAAAGATCAAGTTGATAGACGAGGACAAGCTCAAAAAAATAAGTAAGATGGGATAGCAGAATAAATTGAGAATTGAAAATGGATAATTGAAAAGTGGAAGAGCCCGTAAAGGTTCCTGTTTTTCAATTATCCATTTTTTGTATTATAATTTTCAATTCTCGACTTTCCAATTTCAATTTCCAACCGCTTCCCGTATTCGAACCAACTTTGTCAGCAGTCCTTCCAGTAAGTCGAGTTGCAGCATGTTCGCACCGTCTGATTTGGCTTTAGAGGGTTCCGGATGGGTTTCGATGAATAATCCGTCAGCTCCGACGGCAATGGCTGCTTTGGCTATCGTTTCGATCAGGGTAGGGAGTCCTCCTGTCACACCTGAAGTTTGGTTGGGTTGTTGCAAGGAGTGGGTAACGTCCATGATAACGGGATAGCCGAACTGCTGCATTTGAGGAATACCCCGATAATCGACAACCAGGTCCGTATATCCGAATGTAGTGCCTCTTTCCGTAATCATGACGTTGTCATTTCCGGCATCGGCTACTTTTTGTACGGCAAATTGCATGGCTCCCGGCGAGAGGAACTGTCCTTTTTTGATATTGACAATTTTCCTTGTCTTGGCAGCAGCTACCAGCAGGTCCGTCTGCCGGCAGAGGAAAGCAGGGATTTGCAGGATATCCACATACTCGGCAGCCATTGCAGCTTCAGCTGTTTCGTGAATATCGGTTACAGTCGGAATACCGAACGTGTCGCCTACCCTGCGGAGTATTTTCAGTGCTTTCTCATCGCCAATGCCTGTGAAAGAATCCAGCCGAGAACGGTTGGCTTTCCGGTATGATCCTTTGAATATATATGGGATATTCAGCTTATTCGTGATACCGACTACTTTCTCTGCAATACGCAATGCCATATCTTCTCCTTCGATTGCGCAGGGACCTGCCATCAGAAAGAAATTGTCTCTATTCTTTAAATCATTAACTGTTATCATAATATGATTGTTTTGTTTCAAAATTGGGTAGATTTGAATTGTAAATGCTGATTTGTCAGTCTAAATATTCTTATAATTTCAATAACTCCAATGTCTTCTCTATCTTTTCTTCTGTCGGCAATGTAGCATCTATCCAATGGATGGTGTTTCCCCGGCGCTCCATGCCTCTGAACCAGGTCATTTGCCGTTTGGCAAACTGGTGTATGGCGATCTCCAGTTGGGAAACCATATCTTCATAAGACAGTTTGCCTATTATATATAAAGTAAGATATTTATATTCCAGTCCGTAGTAGATCAGATCTTCCGGCTTAACTCCCGAGTCGATGATCTTCCGCACCTCGTTGACCATCCCTTCGTCCAGGCGGACACGCAAGCGGCGGGAGATCTTTTCGCGTCGTAGCTCCCGGTCTATGTCGATACCGATGATCAGGCTGTTGATTGGATCATATTCATTGACATCCGGAGCTTCGTTCTTATAATACTCTTCGATTTCAATGGCCCGGATGGCCCGTTGGGCGGTATCCACATCTGTCTTATTATGGAGGACCTTGTAGCCGGCAAGTATCTGCTCCAATTCCGGGAGCGATTTATCTTTCAACGACTCGCGCAGCCCAGGGTTCTGGGGAACATCCAAGAGTCTATATCCTTTCAGTACGGCTTCAATGTACATACCTGTACCACCGCATAGAATCGGCAGTTTCCCTTTTTTCCGGATTGTTTCATAAGCTCGGAAGAAATCATGCTGGTATTCGAATACGTTATATTTATATCCCGGATCGCAGATGTCGATCAGATGGTAAGGAATCGTTTTTCCATTTACTGTATAGTCGGCCAGGTCCTTTCCTGTCCCGATATCCATTGAACGGTAAATCTGTCTGGAATCGGCGCTGATGATTTCCGTGTTCAGTCGGGCAGCGAGTGCAGCGGCAAATGTTGTTTTACCGGATGCTGTCGGCCCTAAAACAGTGATAAGTTGATAGGTATCCATAGTGATACAAAGATACAAAAAAAAGCCGCAACCCGAAGGATGCGGCTTTCAAACTATATAATCTTGATTGATTAGCAGTTTACAGATGCCATATGAGCGATCAGGTCAAGAACCTTGTTAGAATAACCGATTTCGTTATCATACCAAGAAACAACCTTTACGAATGTATCTGTTAAAGCGATACCAGCTTTAGCATCGAAGATAGAAGTACGAGTGTCACCTAAAAAGTCAGAAGAAACTACTGCATCTTCAGTATAACCCAGTACGCCTTTCAGTTCGCCTTCAGAAGCTTCCTTCATTGCAGCACAGATTTCAGCGTAAGTAGCCGGTTTAGCCAAGTTAACTGTCAAGTCAACAACAGAAACGTCCAGAGTCGGAACACGCATTGACATACCAGTCAGTTTACCGTTCAGTTCAGGAATAACTTTACCTACAGCCTTAGCAGCACCTGTAGAAGAAGGGATGATGTTGCCAGAAGCAGCGCGGCCACCTCTCCAGTCCTTCATAGACGGACCATCAACAGTCTTCTGAGTAGCAGTTGTAGAGTGAACAGTTGTCATCAAACCGTCTGTGATCCCCCACTTGTCATTCAGAACCTTTGCGATAGGAGCCAAGCAGTTAGTAGTACAAGAAGCGTTAGAAACGAACTGAGTACCTTTAACATATGATTTTTCGTTTACACCGCAAACGAACATAGGAGTTGCATCCTTGGAAGGAGCAGACATAACTACATATTTAGCGCCAGCTTCGATATGAGCCTGAGCCTTTTCCTGAGTCAGGAACAAACCAGTAGATTCTACTACGTATTCAGCACCTACTGCATCCCACTTCAAATCAGCCGGATTGCGTTCTGCTGTTACGCGGATTTCCTTACCGTTTACGATCAGCTTGCTGTTTTCAACGTCAGCTTCGATAGTTCCGTCGAACTGACCGTGCATTGTGTCGTATTTCAGCATGTATGCCAAGTAATCAACCGGGCAAAGGTCGTTGATACCTACGATCTGAATATCGCTTCTCTTTTGAGCAGCACGGAAAACGAAACGTCCGATACGGCCGAAACCGTTAATACCTACTTTAATCATTGTAATAAAACTTTTATGGGTTTATTAAAAATATTACTTATCTCCAATTTAACTTAACAGCCGCAAGGAAAATATATTCGTAGCACACTGTTTTTAACGACTGCAAATTTAGTCATTTTTTTTATTGTACAGGAATTAGGACAAGAAAAATATGCCCTCTAACATAAATTAATTGTTGCAGCTTATTTCTTTTTCTTGAAAAGTTTCTTTATTATCCACGCCTGGACTTTCTGGATGCCCCAAGCTGTCAATAATGGGCGTGCAACATCCCATGCAACAGGTAATAAGCCTTGTGCCACAGAAAGATAGTCGGCAAATCCAAACGACATGGATGGCACTTCTGAAGTATGTACAGGCTGGTTGCTTTCCGTTCCTTTGGATTTGGTTTTTGTGTTAGGGAATAAGAGAGCGGAGACACCTGAAAGTAACAACGTGCCGGCGTTCTCTTGTATGTGAGAGAAATCAGCATTCAATTTCTGTTCCTGTATCGTACATTCCTGTTGGATGCGGCGACGGTCAGAAATCAGTTTCTCCAGTGGTGTCGGTTGCGGATTGTTCATTGTCTATCGCGTTTGTTTTATCATCATTTGTTGTCAATGCGGAGATCACAACGTTTAATACTTTATTGCTGATTCTGCCTTTGTTCATGACAATAATACCGATCAGCAGCAGATAGAGCACGGCTACCACGCCGAATCCCGAACCTACCGAACCGAACAGATCCCCCAAGAAAAAACCTAATGCGAGGAAAATGAACAGAATCGCAAAGAAAGCCAGAAATAATAAAATAACACCATACGAGAGAACAGCAATAACCTTTCCTGTTCTCTCATATGTGTTTAATTTTAGGAGTTCGAGCTTCAACTCCACGTAAGCCGAAAGATCTTTTTTCAGTTCACGGAAGATTTCACCTGCGTCTTTCTCCATACAAAATTATTCTGCTACGATTTCTTCTGTAGTTTTTGCAATTTCAGCTTTTCCTTCTTTGTATTTAGCAAGAGCTGAATTGAAGCCTTCTTTTACTTTACCAACTACACCATTCAATTCTTCCAGTAGTTGTTCTCTTTTATCTGTTGCTGCCAGATAACCAACTGCGGCGCCAACGGCTGCACCAACTACTAATCCCAGTAATAATTTAGAATCTACGTTTTTCATAACTCTTTCTTTTTATAATGTTGCTACTAAGATAACGAATATACTTGAATGATGGTTTATTTGGACCTTAACTTTTAGGGTTAATTAATGTTATTGTTTCTGGACTTTCACCGCAGCCCAATTATTCTTCTCTGTGTGCGATAACAATGCCAATCCGTTATGTTTGCATTCTTCTTCGATGGCCGGAATGTCTTGTACATAGAAGCCGCTCATGTAAAGGAAGGCTCCTGGTTTCATACATTCGCTGTAATGGCGGATATCATTCAGCAGGATATTCCGGTTGATATTCGCAAACACGATGTCGAAGGTTCCGAATGCAGGGATCTGTTCGGCTCCCCCAAGGGCGACCTGGATATCGTTCGTGTTGTTTAGACGTATGTTTTCGAGTGCATTATTGTAGGCCCATTCGTCAATGTCGATGGCCACCACGCGTCCGGCTCCTTTCATATGGGCAAGGATGGCCAGTACGGCTGTTCCGCAACCCATGTCGAGTAGTTCTTTGCTGGTGAGGTCTAATTTGAGTATTTCGCTGATCATCAGGAAAGTTGTCTCGTGGTTGCCGGTTCCGAATGCCATCTTCGGGTCGATGATGATATTATAGGCATAACCCGGCTCATGTTCGTGGAAGGAGGCGCGGATGATGCAATCCTTGCCGATGCGGATCGGCTTGAAATAGTTCTTTTCCCATTCCTCGTTCCAGTCCTTGTCTTCTGCTTCGGTAAATGTGTAGGTGATTTCCGTATCGGATAGAGGAAATTCGGCGATTACAGTTTTGATAGCGTTTTCATCACATACCGATTGTTGGATATATGCGGTCAGTCCGCCTTCACACTCAACAAAACTTTCAACCCCGCCTTCCCCCAGTACGGCAGCCAGTA
>ERZ779890.3950-NODE-3950-length-12739-cov-5.214601_pt1 | contig 12739 bp, 9 predicted proteins | sample MGYA00511553_ERZ779890 | MGnify/ENA primary metagenome ERZ779890 (study PRJEB29588, sample SAMEA2152064) | human gut metagenome | biome: human gut; feature: human-associated habitat; material: faeces | place: Denmark | collected 2008/2010 ...
CAGCTATTGCACTTGTTCATTCAAGATTTTCAACTAACACTAACCCAAGCTGGGAGAGAGCTCATCCTAACAGATTCATGGTACATAACGGTGAGATTAATACTATCAAGGGTAATGCCGACAGAATGTTAGCAAGAGAAGAGACAATGACATCTCCATATCTTGAAGATGAAATGTCAAAGATTACTCCGGTTGTTAATACTAACGGTTCAGATTCAGCAATGTTAGACAACACACTTGAGTTCTTTGTTATGAATGGCATGCCGCTTCCACTTGCTGTTATGATTACAATTCCTGAGCCTTGGATTAACAATGGTGCAATGGCACAGGAGAAGAAGGACTTCTACCAGTATTATGCAACAATGATGGAGCCTTGGGATGGTCCGGCTTCTATCGCATTTACAGATGGAGATTACTTTGGAGCAGTGCTTGACCGTAACGGTCTTCGTCCTTCAAGATATTATATCACTAACGATGGTTATCTTATTCTTTCATCAGAGGTTGGTGCACTTCCAATCCCAGAGAGCAGAATTAAGTTAAAGGACAGATTAAGACCTGGAAAAATGCTTCTTATAGATACAGTTAAGGGTGAACTCATAGAAGATGATAAGCTTAAGGAAGAGTATGCAACTAAGAACCCTTATGGTGAGTGGCTTGACAGTAATCTTATACAGCTTAAGGATTTAAAGATCCCTAACAAGAAAGTCCCTGTTCATACTAAGGAAGAAAGAGCAAGACTCCAGAAAGCATTTGGTTATACATACGAGGACTTCAAGACTTCAATACTTCCTATGGCTCTTAATGGAACAGAGCAGACAGGTGCCATGGGTATTGATACACCACTTGCAGTACTTTCTAATAAGCATCAGCCACTGTTTAATTATTTCAAACAGTTATTTGCACAGGTTACTAACCCACCAATTGATTCAATAAGAGAGAAGGTTGTTACATCAACAACTGTTTATCTTGGAACAGAGGGTAATATTCTTGAGGAAAAGGCTGAGAACTGCAAACAGTTAAGAATTAATGATCCAATCCTTACTAACACAGACCTTCTTAAGATTAAGAATATGAATGTTGAAGGATTTAAGGTAGAGACTATTCCTATTATATATTATAAGAACACTTCACTTGAAAGAGCTATCGATCACTTATTTGTTGAGGTTGACAGAGCACACAGAGAAGGTGCTAATATCATTATTCTTTCAGACAGAGGTGTTGATGAGAACCATGTTGCCATTCCTTCATTACTTGCAGTTGCTGCATTACAGCAGTATCTCGTACAGACTAAGAAGAGAACAAGCATGGCTGTAATCTTAGAGAGTGGTGAGCCAAGAGATGTCCATCATTTTGCAACTCTTCTTGGATATGGTGCTTCTGCAATTAACCCATATCTTGCACAGGAGAGCATTCAGGAGCTTATCGACCTTAATATGCTTGACAAGGATTATTATGCAGCAGTTGATGATTACAATAAAGCAATTATCACAGGTATTGTTAAGATTGCTGCCAAGATGGGTATTTCAACAATCCAGTCATATCAGGGTGCTAAGATATTTGAAGCAATTGGAATTAACTCAGATGTTATAGATAAATACTTTAAGGGTACAGTTTCAAGAATTGAAGGCGTGTCATTAAAGGATATTCAGGAAGATGTTGAAACACTTCATTCTAAGGCATTTGACCCACTTGGACTTTCAACAGATACCACTCTGGACAGTTCAGGTGCTCATAAGATGAGAAGCGGCAAGGAAGAACATCTGTATAACCCACAGACAATACATTTGTTACAGCTTGCTACAAGAACAGGAGATTACAAGACATTTAAGGAATATACAGCTCTTGTTAATAAAGAAGAGGGCGTAAAGAACTTAAGAGGTCTTATGAATATTAAGTTCCCTAAGAAGGGAATCAGCATTGATGAGGTTGAAAGCGTTGATTCTATCGTAAGAAGATTCAAGACTGGTGCCATGTCATATGGTTCTATTTCAAGAGAAGCGCATGAGACTATGGCTATTGCCATGAATATGCTTCATGGTAAGTCTAACTCAGGTGAAGGTGGAGAGGATATCGACAGATTAAAGGTTGGTCCTGATGGTCTTAACAGATGTTCAGCAATTAAGCAGGTTGCATCTGGTAGATTCGGTGTTACTTCAAGATACCTTGTAAGTGCCAAGGAAATTCAGATTAAGATGGCACAGGGTGCTAAGCCGGGTGAAGGCGGACACCTTCCAGGAAAGAAGGTATATCCTTGGATTGCAAAGACACGTCTTTCAACTCCGGGTGTTGCACTTATTTCACCACCACCACACCATGATATATATTCAATCGAGGATCTGGCACAGCTTATATATGACCTTAAGAATGCTAATAAGAATGCAAGAATATCAGTCAAGCTTGTTTCAGAAGCTGGTGTTGGTACAGTTGCTTCTGGTGTTGCCAAGGCAGGCGCACAGGTAATTCTTATCTCTGGTTATGACGGAGGTACTGGTGCAGCTCCAAGAAGCTCTATACATAATGCCGGACTTCCTTGGGAATTAGGTCTTGCAGAGGCTCATCAGACACTTACAATGAACGGACTCCGTAATAAGGTTATTATTGAGACAGATGGTAAGTTAATGAGCGGAAGAGACGTTGCTATCGCAGCAATGCTTGGTGCAGAGGAATTCGGATTTGCAACAGCTCCACTTGTAACTATGGGCTGCGTAATGATGAGAGTATGTAACCTTGATACATGCCCTGTTGGTGTTGCAACACAGAATCCTGAGCTTCGTAAGAGATTTACAGGTAAGCCTGAATATGTTGTTAATTTCATGAGATTCATTGCACAGGAACTCCGTGAGATAATGGCTGACTTAGGAATTAAGACACTTGATGAGCTGGTAGGAAGAACAGATCTGCTTGAGCAGAAGGATGTTGCCAAGAGCGGACGTTCAGCAGAGATTGATTTATCACAGATTCTTGATAATCCATATGTTAAGCAGACAAAGATACATTATGATAAGAAAAATGTATTTGATTTCGAACTTGAGAAGACAGTTGATGAAAAGATTTTACTTAAGAAGTTCGAATCTGCCATGGAGACAGGAAGCAAGAGAAGTCTTGAAATCGATGTTGCCAATACAGACCGTACATTAGGAACACTTCTTGGCGCTGAGATTACAAGAAGATTTGATGATAAGCTTGATGATGATACATATACAGTAAAATGTAATGGTGCAGGCGGACAGAGCTTTGGTGCATTTATTCCTAAGGGACTTACACTTGAACTTGTAGGTGATAGTAACGATTACTTTGGAAAGGGACTTTCAGGTGGAAAGCTTATTGTATATCCACCAACAGGAAGTACTTATAAGGAAGACGAGAATATCATCATCGGTAATGTCGCATTATATGGTGCTACAAGTGGTAAGGCGTTCATCAATGGTGTTGCTGGAGAAAGATTCTGTGTAAGAAATTCAGGTGCAACAGCAGTTGTTGAGGGAACTGGTGACCACGGCTGTGAATATATGACAGGTGGTACAGTAGTGGTATTAGGCAAGACTGGCAAGAACTTTGCTGCTGGTATGAGCGGTGGAATTGCTTATGTTCTTGATGAAGACACAAGTCTTTACAAGAGAGTTAATAAGCAGCTCGTTTCAATGGAAGCAGTTTCTAACAAATATGATGTCCTTGAGTTAAAGCAGCTTATAACAGAACATGTTGCTTATACTAATTCTAAGAAGGGCAAGGAAATACTTGATAACTTCGGAGAATATCTTCCAAAGTTCAAGAAAATCATGCCACATGATTATAAGAAGATGCTTAACATGATAGTACAGATGGAAGAAAAAGGACTTAGCAGCGAACAGGCTCAGATAGAAGCATTCTACGCGGCTACCAAGTAGGGTGCACAAGATGTAGAAAAAGGACAGTGCAGGTTTACCTGCAGCTGTACTTGTTCTGTATCTTGCATAGGCGACGCAGTCGCGACTGACAAAAGCGAAGCTTTTGGAAGTGCACCAGTAGGGACAGTGCAAGTTTATAACATACATGAAAGGAGCTAACCATGGGAAAGCCAACAGGATTTTTAGACTATGAAAGAGTTGAAGCCACAGCGGTTTCACCTAAGGAAAGAATAAAGAATTTTAATGAATTTCATACATCTCTGTCAGAAGATGAGCAGAGGAAGCAGAGTTCACGCTGCATGGACTGTGGCGTGCCATTCTGCCAGTCTGGTATGACAATAAAGGGAATGACTAGCGGATGTCCTCTTAATAATCTTATTCCAGAATGGAATGATCTTCTTTACACAGGAAACTGGGAACAGGCATATCACAGGTTACATAAGACAAGTAACTTCCCTGAATTTACAAGCCGTGTGTGTCCTGCACTCTGTGAAAAGGCATGTACATGCGGACTTAATGGCAAGGCAGTATGTACTAAAGAAAATGAAATGGCAATCATTGAACATGCGTATGCCAAAGGTTATGCGAAAGCAAATCCTCCTAAGGTAAGAACTAAGAAAAGAATTGCTGTAGTAGGTTCAGGTCCTGCCGGACTTGCTGTAGCAGACCAGTTAAATCAGAGAGGACACAGTGTTACTGTATATGAAAGAGCTGACCGTATCGGTGGACTTTTAAGATATGGCATTCCTAATATGAAGCTTGAAAAGCATATAATTGACAGAAAGCTTGATATTATGAAGGAAGAAGGTATTGAATTCGTAACTAATGCAAATGTTGGTGAGAATATTAAGGCTAAGAAGCTTATGGCGGATTATGATGCTGTAGTACTTGCATGTGGTGCTGCTAATCCAAGAGATATCAATGCTCCCGGAAGAGATGCCAATGGAATATACTTTGCAGTGGATTTCCTTACAGCAACTACTAAGAGCCTTCTTGATTCAGGACTTAAGGATGGCAGATACATTTCTGCAAAGGATAAAAATGTTATCGTTGTCGGTGGTGGTGATACAGGTAATGACTGTGTCGGAACATGTATAAGACATGGCTGCAAGTCAATAACACAGCTTGAGATGATGCCAAAAGCACCAGATGAGCGTGCAGAGAGCAATCCTTGGCCACAGTGGCCATTGGTCTGCAAGACAGATTATGGTCAGGAAGAAGCAATTGCAGTATTCGGACATGATCCAAGAATATATACAACAACAGTTAAGGAATTCAAGAAGGATAAGAAGGGCAACCTTACAAGTGTTGTTACTGTAAAGCTTGAGTCTAAGACTGATGAAAAGACTGGAAGAAGAATGATGGTTCCTGTAGAGGGAACAGAAGCAGAGCTTCCATGTGAGCTTGTACTGATAGCAGCAGGTTTCCTGGGCTCACAGAAATATGTTACAGATGCATTTGGTGTTGAACTTACAGAAAGAACAAATGTAAAGACTGCAGCAGATGGATTTGAAACAAGTGTACCGGGAGTATTTACAGCAGGAGATATGCATACAGGACAGTCACTCGTTGTGAAAGCTATAAGACAGGGAAGAGACTGTGCAAGAGCAGTTGATTACTTCCTTATGGGATATACTAATCTGTAATTTGAATAAGTATATATGAGCAGTTGTGCAGGTGTTCTGCATGACTGCTTATATTTTATATTTCCTGTTGTTTTAATGTATATAAAGTTGTATTATTAGAAAGCATTATGTTTTAATTCATTAACGGGAGAGTGGATTGTATGAGTGCGAAGGGAAAAATGATAGAATTAAACCGAGGAGTTTCAGATATTAATATGAAGAGAGCCTATTTATCTTCTATTATGCTGTCTGTAGCTATACCTGTGACGGTGATTGCTGCCTACATTGGAAAATGGAGTGCAGTTTCTGTAAGAAATATATATATTGTTGTGGCTGTTCTGATGGAAATTTTTCAGCTTGTATTTATGTTTGTTTTAAAGAAGCAGTACGGTCTTGATGAGTTTGACAGATTTCATGCCATATATACAGCTTATTTTTATGTTACATTTGTGTATCTTATGTTAGGTGCGGTATGTGATGTTACACAGTCAGGAAGTATTCTTTTTTATCTGGCAGCATGTGTATACATAGTCTTTATACCAGCCTTTAGTAAGGCAGAGTGTATTGGTGTATTAATTTTTCAGACAGTTGTGGTTATCGCACTTGCTATAGTAAGCAGACTGGATTTAAGAATGTTTTTTGATGTCTGTATTATTCAGGCTGCAACTATACTGCTGGTTGCATATCAGCATAATCTTGCAGTACAGAGAGTGCGTGTCAGTATGCAGCTTAAAAGAAAGACAGATTATTCGGAGCATGATGCACTTACGGGGCTTTACAACAGAAGAGGACTTGATTCAAGAATTAATGCAATATGGCCATTCTGTGAGAGAAACAGATTATCTGTGGCTATGATTGCAATTGATGTAGATTATTTTAAAAAATATAATGATACATTTGGACATCCAAAAGGAGATGAATGCTTAAGGTCAGTTGCTGATGTGCTTAAGAATTCGGCACAGAGAAGTACAGATGTGGTTACGCGTACAGGCGGAGAGGAGTTTATTGTTTTTGTACAGGATATGGATGAGGAAAGCCTTATTTCACTTGCTATGAAGATAAGAAATAATCTGGATCAGAAACATATAGAACATGCATATTACGGTGTTTCAAAGTATGTTACTGTAAGTATGGGAATTGCAGGATTTGTCCCTGCTTATAATAATGATTTTAAGAAATTATATCAGGAAGCGGACAATGCACTTTATCTTGCAAAGAAGAATGGAAGAAATTGTATTGTTTATGATGGAAAAGTCTATGGCAGTATAATGAATGGGGCATCAAGAGTTGCTTCTATATAAGAAATGGTGTATATTAGTGACTGTTATTGCAATTACAATATGAGGAAGCGGAGGAAGAAATATGCTGACAGTAACGATTCTTTTGGATTCTGTGGAGAAGGTTCAGAGATTTGTAAGTACAATTAGTAAGTATTCATGCGGGTTTGATGTGGAGTCAGGATATAGCTGTGTTGATGGCAAGTCACTGGTGGGGTTATTCAGTCTTGATATAAGCAAGCCATTGCAGCTTACAATTAATGATGGAGAAGGCGAAATTGAAGATGTATTAAGGGATATACAGGAGTTCATGGAATACTAATTAAATATATCAGGAGAATAAGAAGTTGAAGAAATTACTAGCAGTTATGCTTTCGGTTTTTATGGCATTTTCATTTGCGGCATGTGCAGGAAAGACTGTTGATAATAACGGAAGCGAAGGACAGACAGAAGAGACAACTACAATAAGAATTGGTGCTATGGCAGGGCCTACAGCAATGGGAATGGTCAAGCTCCGTAAGGATTCTGAGGATGGAAACGCTAAGAATACATATGCATTTGAAGATTTTGCTACGGATGCATCTGCATTTGTAACACCACTTGCAACCGGAGAGATTGATATTGCGGCTGTTCCATCTAATCTTGCAGCTAATATATATAATAAGACGGAAGGCAAGGTTCAGGCTGTTGCAGTTAATACTCTTGGTGTTCTTAATCTTGTTGAAAGAGGTAACAGTGTCAATAATATAAGCGACCTTAAGGGAAAGACATTATATGCTACAGGAATGGGTGCTGTGCCGGAATATACCATAAGATACATTCTTTCAGGTAACGGACTTGATGCCGACAAAGATGTTGATATTGTATGGTGCTCAGATACAACAGAAGCACTTTCTAAGTTAAAGGCACAGGATGGTGCTATAGCTGTTCTTCCACAGCCGTTTGTTACAGCGGCAAGTGCTCAGATAAGTGACTTGAGAGTAGTTATGGATCTTAATGATGCATGGGATAAGGTTAATAGTACATCTAAGATTGTTACTGGTGTAATTGTTGTAAGAAAAGAATTTGCTGAAAAATACCCAGAACAGCTTAAGCAGTTTATTGAAGAATACAAGGCAAGTGTTGAATATACATCAACAAATGTTGATGAGACAGCACAGCTTATAGCTGATTATGGAGTAGTTGCATCGGCAACAATTGCAAAGAAGGCGTTGCCTAAGTGCCATATAGTGTGCTATACCAATAATGACATGAAGGATGCACTTAAAGGATTCTTAAAGGTGTTATATGACCAGAATCCTAAGTCAGTAGGTGGCAGTATGCCGGAAGATGATTTCTATTATGAATATTAATAAGAAGATACTGAATGTTATATATAAAGTGCTGGCAGTAATGCTGGCACTTATTTTATGGGAAATAGTGGCATTAAAGATTGATTCGCAGATTATACTTGTGACACCGGTACAGGTGCTTGGCAGATTATTTACTATATGGCATGAACCGGATTTTGCAGGAACTGTATGGTTTACAATGTATCATATTGTCGTTGGATTTCTTGCAGGATTACTGTGCGGAATAGTATGTGCAGTGCTTGCATATATATGTAAGCCTGTTGAATATATTTTGTGGCCGTGGATGGTTACAATCAAGGCAGTGCCGGTTGCGTCTTTTGTGGTTATATGTCTTATATGGTTTACGGCAAAGAATCTGTCGGTGTTCATTGCATTTTTAATAGTTGTACCTGTTATATATCAGAATACGCTTACCGGACTTAGAAGTACTGATAAAGGCATCAGGGAAATGGCAGATGTATTTCATATTCCTTGGATTCGCAGGATACGTTTTATTATCTTGCCACAGCTTTCACCATATCTTATATCAGCAGGAAGAGTTACTGCTGGTATGGCTTGGAAAGCAGGAGTGGCAGCAGAGATTATCGGAATGCCGAGAGGCTCTGTAGGACAGATGCTTTATATGTCTAAAATATATCTTGATACGGATGATTTGCTGGCATGGACGGTTATAATTGTTGTATTGAGTGTGATATTTGAAAAACTTGTTGTGCTTGCTTTAAAAGCAGTACTAAAAAAATAGCGTTGACAATGTGAATATTGTCAGCGCTATTTTTATGTTAATTTTATTTGTGCATTGAAAATGCTGTTAAGTCATATTTGCTTAAGTTGTCTGAAACATTACGGTCATCAGCTTCTGAGAGCAGTTTGTCACGGTCTTTAGCAGCAAGAACAGCATTCTTACCGCTTCTGTGACGGCTTGGTCCTCCTACACAACCGCCTTCACATATCATTCCTTCGATGAAATCTGCTGGAAGTTTGCCAACTTTAAGAAGTGTAAGGGCTTTCTTACATTCAACAGCTCCTGAACATTTTTCAACATTGAATTTATCAGGGTCAGCGCCAGCTTCACGCATGCACTGTGCAACAGCAGCAGTAACGCCGCCTCCGTTACCGAATCTCTTACCGAATATACTTGCCTGCTGGTCACTGTTTTCTTCAGGCTCAAGAATTACTTCCTTGGCTCTCATCATTGCCCTGAACTCGCCGATTGTAAGTACAAAATCAGCGTTGCCTTGTCCCTTGTATTCCTGCTTTTCATTCTTCTTGGCAATACATGGTCCGATAAATACTGTTATTGTATCAGGATCTTCTGATTTAAGAAGTCTTGAAAGTGCAAACATAGGTGATATTGTTGTTGATATATGTTCTGCAAGTTCAGGATACTGCTTCTTGATAAGGTTTACAAATGCAGGACAGCATGAGGTTGTAAGTTTCTTTCCTTCTTTAGCAGCTTCAAGCCATTCTTCGGCTTCTGCCTGTGCTGTTAAATCTCCACCAAGACCTACCTCATACATATCATTAAAGCCTAACTTCTTGCAGGCTGTACGGATACTGCTCATTGTTATTGTATCTCCAAACTGTCCTTCAACAGCAGGTGCTACCATGGCAACGACTTTCTTTCCGTCTACGATTGCCTTTATTACATCAACTATATCAGTTTTAGAACCGATAGCACCGAATGGACAGGCGTGGATACACTGTCCGCACTGGATACATTTGTTTTCATCTATTTCGCAGATACCATTCTCATCCATTGTAATAGCATTGGCTGGACAGATTTTCTTACATGGTCTTATAAGGTCGGCGATTGCATTGTATGGGCAGGCTTTGGCACACATGCCACATTCTTTACATTTGTCAGGGTCTATGTAGGCTCTGTCTCTTGTCATGCTTACAGCACCGAACTTACATGCCTGCTGGCAGGCTTTCATCATACATTTTCTACAATTATCAGTTACGATATAGTGAGAAAGTGGACAGTCGGCACATGCGGCTTCAATTACCTGGATTATGTTATTGGCACCCGGATGGTCACTTTCTGTTGGACATTTGCCTTCTGCAAGGCGGATTCGCTGTCTTGCGATTTCTCTTTCTTTATATACACAACAGCGGAATCTTGCTTTAGGACCGGGAAACATCTTATATGCCAGTTCGTCCTTTTCTTCTTCAAACCTTCCTGCATATGCGAGCTTGGCAACTTCATACAGGATTTCATGCTTGATATTCTGAATAGTAGCATCATTAGATAACATAATGAAACCTCCTTTGTAATGATTGACAAAAAATTATCGATTACTAATTACTATAGCAGATTTTTTAAAATGATTCTATATAAATGTGGCATTTTTTCTCATTATATGTAATAATATTTTTGAAAATCAAAATATATAAAGGGGGATTAATTATGCCTTACATTCCAATTATTCCAATCATTATTGTGGTACTGCTTATATTGTTATTCGCATTTGTACCAATGAGATTATGGATTACAGCATTAGCATCAGGAAGCCATGTCGGTATAGGAACTCTTATCGGTATGAGACTGAGAAAGGTTCCGCCAGCAAGAATTGTGCTTCCACTTATTCAGGCAAGAAAAGCCGGATTACAGCTTAACACTAATCAGCTCGAGTCACATTATATGGCAGGTGGTCATGTAGACGCTGTTGTTAATGCACTTATTGCATCAAGCAGAGCCGGTATGAACATACCATTTGAGATGGCAGCAGCTATCGACCTTGCAGGCCGTGATGTTTTAGAGGCTGTCAGAATGAGTGTTAACCCTAAGGTTATTGAGACACCTAATATTTCAGCAGTTGCCAAGGATGGTATTGAACTGTTAGTTAAGGCAAGAGTTACTGTAAGAACTAATATTAACCAGTTGGTTGGTGGTGCAGGTGAGGCTACCGTAATTGCCAGAGTTGGTGAGGGTATTGTAACAACAGTAGGTTCAGCAGATTCGCACAAGAGTGTGCTTGAGAATCCTGATTCTATCTCTAAGGCTATATTGCAGAAGGGTCTTGATATTGGAACAGCATTCCAGATTCTTTCTATTGATATTGCGGATGTTGATATCGGAAGAAATATAGGCGCTCATCTTCAGAGTCTTCAGGCTGAGGCTGATAAGAATATTGCACAGGCTAAGGCAGAGGAAAGAAGAGCAGCCGCTGTTGCTCTTGAACAGGAGATGAAAGCAAGCGTTGTAGCTGCTGAGGCAGAAGTACCTAAGGCTTTGGCTGAAGCTTTAAGAACAGGCAGAATGGGCTTTAAGGATTATTATGATCTTCAGAATCTGAAGGCTGATACCAAAATGAGACAGTCGATAGCAGGAGAAACAGAGAAGCCGGCAACTATATAATGGACTTGTGAATTAAAAGGAAAGCGGGTTTTATGGAAATATTAATTGTTTGGGCAGTGTTTGCTTTGATAATTATATCGAATATTAAGAAAGCTAAGAAAATGCAGAATGAGCGCATGCAGGAACACCAGCGTAATATGCAGGATCATAACCAGAATGTGCCGGAATATGGTCGTAATATGCATCAAATGCAGAATAACAGTTCCGGGAATGGCTCATTAAGCCATGGTGCTAATCTGAATAAGAAGGATGACAGCGATGCACAGTCTGCACCATACATGGTGAATTCTTATGGTGAAAAGCAGTACATTGATCCGTCTGTACAGACATATTCAGGAACTCAGAAGATGACAAGTGCAGAAACTGAAAAGCTTAAGCAGGAGATTCGTTCAAGAAATAACTTTAATGGCAAGAATGTTGCTTCGCATAGAGCAGAGGCACCAGTTCCACAATATGTTACTCCACCGCCAGCAGCGGATAATGCAGCACCTGTGATGAAGACTCTTGATAAAGCAGAATTTCATTCACCAGTTATGCAGGCAGGAAGCACAGGAACTTATTCTGATATGACAGGCGGACACACATTTACACAGTATGACTGCGGACATGAATATAATGATGAGATTGTTCCACAGAGTCAGACGGGAGGTAAAGCTATTCTTGATGACATTAAGTTTGATAAGAATGAGATGCGCAAGGCTTTTGTTATGCAGGAGATATTGAAAAGGAAAGTTATATAATTGATATGAAAAAGGAACCGTGTGACACAAAATCACACGGTTCTTTTAATCAGTGCAGAAGATGGGACTTGAACCCACACGCGGTAACCCGCACAAGAATCTGAATCTTGCTCGTCTGCCATTCCGACACTTCTGCATATATAATATGTAACGAACTTAATATAAGTTACGCAACATTGATATTTTATAAGAGAATTTAAAATGTGTCAATATGAATAGATGCTATTTTTGAAAAATTCTTATCTAAAAGGGAGCCGAGGCTTGTTGGATTGGACGATGAAGTAGGGGGAAGGCACGATGAAGTCCAAAAAGGAAGTTGTGACTTGTCGAATTGGACGTTGAAGCGGAGGGAAGACACGATGAAGTCCAAAAGGAGGTCAAAGCTGGTTGGATTGGACGTTGAAGCGGAGGGAAGACACGATGAAGTCCAAAAAGGAAGTCAAAGTGCACTAGTCAACAAAAAGTAGACACCACTTTATATTTTTATACATCATTTAATG
>ERZ779890.3957-NODE-3957-length-12726-cov-9.720306_pt1 | contig 12726 bp, 9 predicted proteins | sample MGYA00511553_ERZ779890 | MGnify/ENA primary metagenome ERZ779890 (study PRJEB29588, sample SAMEA2152064) | human gut metagenome | biome: human gut; feature: human-associated habitat; material: faeces | place: Denmark | collected 2008/2010 ...
CCAGCGCTTCACACTGCAAATCTGGCTCAACGTGCTGCTCAACATCGCGCTCTTCATCCCGCTGGGATTTCTGCTGCCGCTGCTCTCTAAGCCGTTTCGCAAGTGGTACGCAGCCCTCGGCGCGGGCTTCGGCGTTTCGCTCCTGATCGAGCTGTCGCAGCTTTTCACTGGGCGCGGCATGTGCGACGTGGACGACCTCTTCACCAACACGCTCGGCGCGATGCTCGGCTGGTGCGCGGCGATGTTTGTGCTCGCACTGCGCCAAAAGAGCAGAACGTGGCCGCGCTACTGCGCGCTGCCCGCCGCGTTCGCGCTCGCACTATCCGCTATTTTTATCTCCTACGCCGCGCAGCCCTACGGCAACCTGCGCGACGCCGCCTTCACGACGGCGGATTTGAGCGGCGTCCGCTGGTCGGTCGACTTTGCGCTCGACGAGGACAGCAAGACCGCCTGGGTCTATCGATCTCAGGCGCTCGGCAACGCGGGTGCCGACCGCTTCGCCGCGGAATTCGCCGCCGCGCACGGCGTCGAATTTCCGGACATTGATTACTACGACGACACCGCGTTCTACATGAACCACTCCACCGGCGATTTTCTGAACGTCACGCTGCACGACGGCACGTGGGAATATTCGCTCGGCAAAGACATCACTCCCGTTTGGGACGTTCCCCCGCAGGACGTTTCCGAAGCACTCCTGCGCGAAACGCTCGAAAGCCTCGGTTTTCCCGTTCCCGCCGACACCGCGTTCACGCTTTTGCCGTATGGTTCCTCTTACCGCGCGGTGTTCTCCGCCGATCTTCTCCCCACGGAGGGCGGCTTCCTCCACGGCACGCTCACCTGTGCGCTCAGCGCACAGGACGACAGTCAGTCGACGCTCTCGCGGCTTGAAAACCGCATCACCACGCTCGCGCCCGTGCGCGAAGAGGACATTCTCTCCCCCGCGCAGGCGCTCGCCGCACTGCAATCGGGCAAGAGCTTTGACGGCGCGTGGTTCGCGCAGAGCGTCCAGGGCATCGAGGTGCGCTCCTGTACGCTCGATTACCTCTCCGATTCCAAGGGCTTCTACCAGCCGGTCTATCGCTTCGAGCTGTCGCTCTCCGGTCAGGCAAGCGGCATCGCCGACGCGGTGGACTACGTTCCCGCGCTCTTCTGAGCGCCGGATCGCAAGGAGGCTTACGATGAAACGCATATTTGCCGCGCTGCTCAGCCTCGCGTTGTGTCTCGCGCTGCTTTTCTTCGTCCGGAACGAATCCGACGAGCCGATCCTGCACGTCGCGCTGAAATCCGCCAGCGAGCAGGACGCCGCTTACGTCTATGAAACGGTCTACACAAGCGGCAAAAGCCGCCGCTGCAATGCTTTTACGCCCGACAGCGCGGTCTTTTACACCGCCGACTACGCAGACTTTGACACCTCCGCGCTTCACTCTCACAGGGTCAACACACTTGTCGCCACCACGCTCTATGATTCTGTCGGCAATGTCGTTGAACCCAACGAAACGATGATCGCCATGATGCACGCCGCCGCAGACCAGATCGACCACGCGATCTTCGATTTTCAGATCATCGTCGTGAACGGCCAGCGCTATTTTGCCTTTGTTAAGCTCAACGTCAACTGGTGGGATCCGTGCACGCTGTACGAGTACGAAAGCGGAGCGCTCCGCGAGCTTTGTCAGTGGGACAATATGCGTCTGCTGTCAGTCGGTCTCATCTGAAATCCATAGAAAAAACGTCTGTCTCGGTCGAGACAGACGTTTTTTGTTTTAGTTTTTCGCTTCCAGGCTGTAGGGGTCTCTGCCGGCGGCAAATTCGGCGATCATCTCCGAGGTGAGGGCGATGCCGTTGCCCGTATAGTTCTCTCGCAGTTCCTCGCGGCTGACCCACGCGCCGTCCGCCAACTCAAAGTTGTCGAGATGGATCGTATCGTCGTCGCCGTCGAGCCTGCACCAGTAGCCCATCATGATGTTGCCGCTGATGCCCCAGGGCTGGCAGCGGTAATAGCGCAGGTCCTTGACCTTGAGCCCGACCTCCTCCATCACCTCGCGGCGCACGGTCTGCTCAAAGCTCTCGGCAAACTCGGTGAAACCCGCGACGAGCGCCGTGCGCGTCGCGCCGGGGCGGTTGGCGTATTTCGTGAGCAGCAGATAGTCCCCGTGCGTCACCGCTACGATGACCGAGGGGTTGATGCGCGGGAAGATCATGTTGCCGCACTTGGGACAGCGCATCATGCGCTCGTTTTCGTCGCGGACGAGCTTTTCTCCGCAGCAGCCGCAATAGCGCGCGCTGCGATACCACGAGCACAGATGCCACGCGCTGACCGCCGCATAGGCGAGCTCCTTGGGCTTCTCCGTGCGGAAAAGGCCGATGCCCCGATAGGAATAGCCCTCGATCGTGCGCTCTTTCTCGTCAAAGAGCAGGTAATACTCCCGCCCGTCGAGTTCAAAAAGGTAGATAAACGCCTCGTCAGGCTCCGCAAACATCGAGCGCACGGGAAATTTCAGTCCGTTCTCGTCGATGCGGCAGAGAAGATCCTGCCCGCGGAACTGCACCACGGCACTGCTCTTTTTCGGCACGGCGTTCTTCTTCCACTCGTTGTAAAGATGTTTCGGCTCGATATCCTGGATCATGTCGGCTTTCCTCCCGGTCGTTGTTTCTTTCGACGAGATATTGTACAACGCGCGGCGGCATTTTGCAAGATGCGCGTCACTCCTGAATGACGCGCTCGGCTTCGAGCTTTTTGAGCTTTTCTCTCGTGCGGCGCAATGCACGGATACACTGCGCGTCGCAGATGCAGAGTCCTATCAAAAGCAGCACCATCAACGCGATGGCCGGTATATATATTACGGGCTCTGCATAGCCGCCGGTCTGAAAGCGCCGATACAGCCTGCCGATCAGCGGCACTATTTCCGCAAACGCGATAAACGGGCACATCACAGCCCCGCTCCACAGCACGCGCCGCACGCGCTTTATCTGCGCCATTAACGAATCCAAATCAGAATACAGCTCAAACGGCGTACCGTCTTTCTTCTTGCGCAGGATCAGATACTCTCCCACCGTGCCCACATGCTCGATGCCGAGCTCGCGCAGTCCCTTGATATATTGCAGCCGTTTCATTTCTTTCTTTTTCGTCGCCTGCACGCGGTATTCGTACTCATCCGGCTCACCGCGGTGGAAGCAGTAGAACAGACCTACTTCATAGCACTGCCAGCCCTCGCGCGACTTGCGGTCGAGCATTTCCTCAATCCGTTCCGGGTCATAGGCGTAGACAAACATCCGCGGCATGATCTTTTCAAACATGGCTCTCTCCTCTCAGTTCCATTCGTTTGTCAGCTTGTCGCCGTTCTGCGTCAGCTCATGCAGTCTGCGCAGCTCCGCGCGCACGGCCTCGCGCCCCGCGGGCGTGATCTGATATTCCTTCTTGCGCCCCTCGCTCTCGTCGCCGAGCGACACGATCCAGCCGCGCTCTGTGAGCGTTGCCAGCGCGCCGTAGAGCGTTCCCGCGGCAAGGCGCACGCGCCCGCCGCTCAGGCTTTCCACATTCTGCATGATGCCGTAGCCGTGCAGCGGCGCGTCGAGCGAGAGCAGGATATAAAAGACCGCTTCGGTCAGTGCCGTCGTTCCCATGTCGCGTCTCTCCTTTCGTCCTCCGATATAACGGTAGCCGATATATCGTCTACCGATAAGCTATCACACCGTGCGCAGTCTGTCAATAAAAAAAAGGGGCAGGGAATGCAAAATTTGCACTCCCTGCCCCTTTTCCATAGCACCGCAACCTTTCGCGTCCGCAGACGCGAAATCAATTCAAATCGTAAATTGTCACGACATGCGCGTGACAATTTACACTTCTCAGGCCGCAAGTGTGGAAAACGCCCGCCGATGGCGGGCGTTTTATGCGCGCAGCGGACTGCGTTCCCCCTCAAAAAAGCGGCAAAGCCGCTTTTTTGAAGTTTTAAAGTCTCGTGATGACCGGCAGCACCATAGGGCTGCGCTTGGTCGCCTTGAAGAGATAGTTGCTCACGGCGCTGCGGATCGCGCCCTTGAGCTCGTTCATGTCGCGTCCGCGCTTGCCGCGGAACGCCTCCGCCGTGGACATCGTGAGATTCCTGAGATCTTGCAGGAGTTCCTCGGAATCCTTGACGTAGATAAAGCCGCGCGTGATAATCTCCGGCTCGGCCAGAAGGTCGCCGTTCTGCGCGGAGATGGGCAGCACGACCACCACCATGCCGTCCTCGGCAAGGTGCTTGCGGTCGCGCAGGACGACCGCGCCGACGTCGCCCACACCGCTGCCGTCCACGAAGATCTCGCCGGCGGGCGCCATGCCCGGCACGAGCTTCATCGTGCGGGCGGTGATCTCCACCGCGTCGCCGTTTTCGCAGATGGCGATGTTCTTGCGGTCCATGCCCATGGACATGGCAAGGTTCTTATGGATCTGCAGCATACGCTGCTCGCCGTGTACGGGGATAAAATACTTCGGCTTTGTGAGCGCGTGGATGATCTTCAGCTCCTCCTGACAGGCATGGCCGGAGACGTGGAGCATATCCGCGCGGTCGTAAATGACCTCGACGCCCTTGCGGAACAGCTCGTTGATGACGCGCGAGACGGTGTTCTCATTGCCGGGAATGGCGGAAGCCGAGATGATGACGCGGTCGCCGGGGCCGACCTCGATCTGCTTGTGCTGGGAAAACGCCATGCGGTAGAGCGCGCTCATCTCCTCGCCCTGCGAGCCGGTGGTCACGATGACCTGCTTATCGAGCGGGAGCGCCTTGATCTTGTTGATGTCCATCACGGTGTTCTTGGGCAGCTTCATGTAGCCGAGATCGACCGCGACCTTGGTGACATTTTCCATGCTGCGGCCCGTGACGGCGACCTTGCGGCCGACCGCCGCCGCCGCGTCGATGACCTGCTGGATGCGGTGGACGTTGGAGGCAAAGGTCGTGACGATGATGCGCTGGTTGCAGCCCGCGAACTGCCGGTCGAAGCTGTTGGCGACGATGCGCTCGGACGGCGTAAAGCCCGGACGCTCGACGTTGGTCGAGTCGCACAGAAGGGCCAGCACGCCTTCGCGGCCCAGCTCACCGAAGCGGGTCAGGTCGATCATGCCGTCCTCTGCGGTCGGGTCGATCTTGAAGTCGCCGGTCATAATGACCGTTCCGACCGGCGTGCGGATGGCAAACGCCACGGCGTCGGCAATGGAGTGGTTGACGTGGATGAACTCCACGGAGAAGCAGCCCGCCTTGACCGTCTCTCCGGCCTCGTGGGTGAAGAGCTTGACGGTCTTTTCCAGATGGTGCTCCTCCAGCTTGAGCTGGACGATGCCCGCCGTCAGGCGCGTGGCATGGATGGGGCAGTTGAACTGCTGCATGGCATAGGGAATGCCGCCGATGTGGTCCTCGTGGCCGTGCGTCAGGAACAGGCCGCGGATCTTCTGCTTGTTCTTCACAAGATAGGTCATGTCCGCAATGACCAGATCGACGCCGTACATGTCGTCCTCCGGGAAGCCGAGGCCGCAGTCCACGATGATGATGTCCTTGCCGTATTCCAGAACGGTGATATTCTTGCCGATCTCATTGAGACCGCCAAGAGAGATGATTTTTAACTTTTCTGCCAAATATGGTTCCTCATTTCTGTCAATAATTCATAGGGCAGCTTCGCACGATTGCGTCAGTGCCTCGCGTCCGGCGTGCCGGACGAATGGATGCTTTTCAGGCCCTGCGCCGTATTTTGGCAGCGCAAAGCCACATACGCTCCGCAGCTTGCATCCGGCCCCGTACCGCCGGCTGCGCCCCGCAGACGTATGTGTGAGCTGTTTGAATGCTGGCACCCTGCCGCTGAACCGCGCCGCACGCGCGGCTGACCGCCGGGTAATGCCGTGTGATCCGCCCACTACGGCATGATACGGATTATTATAACACACTTTTTCCGATGTGTATACATTTTTTTGCGGAACGCCGCGTCCCATGCCGCCGGAGGCCGTCCCTTCCGCGCGGAAGCAGTCGGAAAAAGGCATCCGCCGCACTTGTCATTTCAGCGCGTTTTTGCTATACTATTATAATCTATAGAGTTTAGTGGACGGAGGATACCTTCGGATATGAAAAAACATGTTTCCCGCCTGCTCCAGCCGGGCGTGATCTGGTACAGCATCGTTCTGCTGGCCTTTTCCGCCGCTGCGGCGGCGCTGGATCAATTTTATCTGGCGGGCGCGGAGCTGCTCGTGACCATCGTGGTCTTTGCCGTCAGCCGCGCGCGCTTCGCCCACCGCAAGCGGGCGCTGATCGAATATGTCCAGAGCGCGACGGATTCCGTGGGCGTTTCCGTCCACGCCGGCTCGCCGTTCCCGATGGCGGTGCTGCACCTGCCGGAGGCGGAGATCGTCTGGGGCAACCCGGACTTCTACGCCATCACCGGTCTGACCGACGCCACGCGCTATCAGACGATGCAGAGCGTCGTTCCGGGCTTCACCATCGACTGGCTGCGCGAGGGCCGGACGGAATTTCCCGGCGATCAGCTTATCCGCGGCCGCCGCTACCGCATCTACGGCAACTACGTCAAATCCGAAGACGACGCGACGACTGTGCAGCTGGCGACCATCTATTTTGCCGACATGACCGAGATGTTCAACGTCCGCGACGAATTCCTCCGCACGCGGCCGATCGTCTCGATCATCCTGATCGATAACTACGACGAGCTGACTGCCAACCTCTCCGACTCTGCCATCTCCACGCTCGACGCGCAGCTCAACGACGTCGTAGCCAACTGGACGGCGGGACTGGAGGCGCTGTGCCGCAAGATCGAACGCAACCGGTATCTGCTGATCTTCGAGAGCAAGGATCTTGCCCGCCTGCAGGACGGCCGGTTCAGCATCCTGGAGGACGTGCGCCACGTCACGACCTCCAGCGGCATGTCCGCGACGATCTCGCTCGGCATCGGCAAGGACGGCGGGAGCTTCGCGGAGAATTACCGCTTTGCGTCCCTCGCCATCGAGATGTCCCTTTCCCGCGGCGGCGACCAGGCCGTCATCAAGGACCGGTTCAACTTCACCTTCTACGGCGGCCGCACCAAAGAAGCGGAGCGGCATACGCGCGTCAAATCCCGCGTGATGGCGGGTTCGCTGTCCGAGCTCATCGGGCAGTCGAGCACGGTCTATATCATGGGACACCGGATGGCGGATCTGGACGCACTCGGCTCGGCCGTGGGTCTTCTGTGCCTGTGCCGGGTGAAGGAGCGCCCGGCCCGGATCGTGATCGACCTGCAGAAAAACGCCTGCCAGAGCCTGATCGCTGAGCTCAAGGCTGCGCCCGGATACGAGGATCTGTTCATCTCCGGACAGGATGCCCTGGTCGAGGCGGACAACCGGAGCCTGCTCATCGTCGTCGACACCAACCGGCCGGAGCAGGTCGAGTGCCGCCCGCTGCTCGAGTCCATTTCCCGCGTCGCGGTCATCGACCACCACCGCCGGGCGGCGGATTATATCGAGCAGCCGGTCCTCAATCTGCACGAGCCGTATGCATCCTCCGCGTCGGAGCTTGTAACGGAGCTTCTGCAGTACGCCGTCAGCCAGCGCGACGTCCGTCCGCTCGAGGCGCAGGCGCTGCTGGCCGGTATCGTGCTGGATACGAAAAATTTCTCCGTCCGCACCGGCTCGCGCACGTTTGAGTCCGCGGCCTATCTGCGCAAGGCGGGTGCCGACCCGGTCGAGGTCAAGAAGCTGTTCCAGACGGATCTGGACGATACGCTCACCCGCTACCGCGTCGTGCAGGCCGCCCGGCTCTACCGCGGCGAGCTCGCCATCGCCTGCCTGGACGAGACCATCACCCGCACCATCGCCGCACAGGCGGCCGATGAGCTCATCAACATCTCCGGCATCACCGCTTCGTTCGTCCTCTTCCCTGACGGCGAACAGGTCATCATCAGCGCGCGCTCCATCGGCTCGTGCAATGTGCAGGTGGTGCTCGAAAAGCTCGGCGGCGGCGGCAACGGCGCGACGGCCGGCGCGCAGATCAAGGGCAAGCCGCTGCGGCAGGTCCTGCAGGACCTTGTCGGCGCGATCGACGCATTTTACGCATAAAACGCGATTTTCAAAAATATCTCTCTGAAAGGAGTCACCACCATGAAGGTTATTTTGACACAGGATGTAAGAGGCCAGGGCAAACGCGGTCAGATGATCGAGGTCTCCGACGGCTACGCCCGCAATTTCCTGCTGCCGCGCAAGCTCGCGCAGGAAGCGACCGCCGATAACGTGAACACCATGAAAATGAACGACAAGGCCGCGCAGGAGCGCCAGGCCAAGGAGCGCGCCGAAGCGCTCGAGATCCGCAACCGGATGAAGGACATGACCGTCGTCGTCACCGCCAAGGGCGGCGGCGCGGGCCGTCTGTTCGGCTCTGTCACGAACACCGAAGTTGCCGATGCGCTGGCAAAGCAGGCCGATATCAAGCTCGACAAGCGCAAGATCGTGCTCGACGAGCCGATCAAGGCCGTCGGCGTGTACACGGTCAAGTGCAAGCTCGGCTATGAGATCAATGCCGACCTCAAGGTCGAGGTCAAAGAGGGCTAAGCAGGCCCTGATATTCTGAAGCTCCCGGAAGGATGTGAACCGTATGGATGAGGAATTGCTTGCCCGGCAGACGCCACAGGCGCTGGAAGCGGAGCAGTCTGTGCTCGGCTCCATGCTCATCGACGAGCGCTGCGTACCGGACGTCGTCGGTATGCTGCAGCCGGAGGATTTTTACCTGCGGCAGAACCGCGAGATCTACGAGACCATCTATACGATGTTCAACTTCTCGGAGAAGATCGACCCCGTTACCGTCCTCAATAAAATGAAAGAGCGCGGCGTGTACGACGAGGAACGCAGCTACGACTATCTCGCCCAGCTGCTGAAGATCACGCCGACCGCCGCCAACGTCAAGCAATACTGCACGATCGTGCATGACAAGTCGCTGCTGCGCGCGCTGGCCGCCGCTTCGTCGGAGATCACGGATATGGTCTACGAGGGCGTCGGCACGGCGCAGGAGATGCTGGAGGTCTCGGAAAAGAAGATCTATTCCCTGCGCCGCGGCAACACCGGCGACAGTCTGCAGCACATCGGCAAGGTCATGATCAACGTCTATGACCGGCTGGAAGAGCTGGCTGCCTCCGGCAGCGAGATCCCGGGCCTGTCTACGGGCCTGCACGACCTTGACCGCAAGATCAACGGCCTCAACAAGACCGACCTGATCCTGATCGCGGCCCGCCCTGGCATGGGCAAAACGGCGATCGCGCTCAACATCTGCCTCAACGTCGCGAAGACGTATGAGAAGACCGTCGCTTTCTTTTCGCTCGAAATGTCGCGCGAGCAGCTGGTCATGCGTCTTTTGTCCACGGAAAGCTTCGTGGAAAACCAGAAGCTCACCACAGGCCATCTGGAAGACGACGACTGGAGCAAGCTCTCCATCGCCTCCTCCGCGCTCAGCCAGACGGACATCCGCGTAGACGACAACCCCGCCATCACCGTCGCGGAGATCAATGCCAAGTGCCGCCGGCTCGATAACCTCGGGCTGGTCCTGATCGACTATCTGCAGCTCATGACCGCCGCGGCTCCCGGCAAATCCGGCGATAACCGCGTGACGATCGTCAGCGATATCTCTCGCGCGCTCAAGATCATGGCCAAGGAGCTGAACGTGCCGGTCATCTGCCTGAGCCAACTCTCGCGTGCCAATGAATCGAGAACCGACAAGCGCCCGATGCTCTCGGACCTTCGTGAATCCGGCGCCATCGAGCAGGACGCCGACTCCGTCCTGTTCCTCTACCGTGACGAATATTATAACCCCAACACGCAGGACAAGAATATTGCCGAGTGCATCATCGCCAAAAACCGCCACGGCGAGACCGGCACGGTCAAGCTGCAGTGGCGGCCGCAGTTCTTCACCTTCTCCGATCTGGAGTGGAAGCATGAGGGCTGAGGTTCTCGCCTGGATGCAGGCGCAGCGGATGACGGAGCCCGGCGATACGGTCGTATGCGCAGTGTCGGGCGGCGCGGATTCTATGTGCATGCTGCACGTGCTGCTGTCGCTGCAGGACACGCTCGGCATCCGGGTAGAGGCCGCGCACTTCAACCATCACCTGCGCGGCGCGGAATCCGACCGCGACGAGGCCTTTGTCCGGCAGCTGTGCGCCTCGCTCGGCGTGCCGCTGCACACGGGCGGCGGCGACGTGCAGGCGCGGGCGGCGCAGACGCATGAATCTCTGGAAGAGGCTGCGCGCAAGCTCCGCTACGCGTTCTTTGACACACTCCCCGGCCTTGTCGCCACGGCGCACACGCAGGACGACAATCTCGAGACCGTGCTCCTGAACCTCACGCGCGGGACCGGCCTTGCCGGACTGACCGGCATTCCACCGAAGCGCGGACGGCTCATCCGGCCGATGCTGGTCTGCACGCGGGCGCAGATCGAGGCGTATCTTGCCGAGCACGGCTTTTCTTATGTGACCGACAGCACCAATCTCCTGCCGGACGCCCAGCGCAACCGGCTGCGCCAGCGCGTGATCCCGCTTCTGAGGGAGGAAAACCCCGCCGTCGCACAGACCGTCTTCCGGACCTGCGCGCTGCTCCGTAAGGATGACGCATATCTTGATACGCGGGCGCGCGAGGCGCTGCAGGCCGCCCAACTGCCAAATGGCGTCAGCCGCAGCGCGCTTTCCGCTTGGCCGGAGGCTGTGCGCACCCGCGCAGTCCGGCTGCTGCTCGGATCGATCCATGCGCCCAAGCTGACGCAGCGGCATATCGACGCGGTCGACCGGCTGCTGTTCGCTTCGTGCCCCTCCGCTTCTGTCTCGCTGCCGGGCGGCTTTGCCGCGCGGCTGGAATATGACAGGCTGTACCTGACGGACCGCTCCCCTGCCGCTTCCTTTTCACCCGTGACACTTTCGCCGGGCGAGACAGTGCTGATCCCGGCGCTCGGGCTGCGCGTCGAATGCCGGATCGAAGAAAATTTTCAGGAAAAAGCAAAAACCCTCTCCACTTTTGCAGTCAAATATGATACCATAGAGCAAACTCCCCGGATCACGATCCGTCCGCGTCAGGCGCATGACGTCATGCACACGGCAGGCGGCACGAAAACGCTCAAAAAGCTGCTGATCGACCGCAAGGTCCCCGCAGCACGACGTGCGCTCATGCCGGTGGCCGCTGACGCATCCGGTGTTCTGGGCGTTTATGGGATCGGCGTCGATCTGGGCCGCGCCGCGGCTCCGGGCGATCGTGCGGTCATCATCACGATCGAAGAAACAGAGAAAGAGGATTAGATGTATGATTAACAAGTCTGACATGCTGCAGGACATTGAGCGCGTACTGGTCTCCGAAGAAGAGATCCACGCGCGGATCAAGGAAGTCGGCGCACAGATCGCAGACGACTATCGCGGCAAGTGCCCGATCCTGGTCGGCGTTCTCAAGGGCGTCGTTCCGTTTTTCGCGGAAATGGCGAATGCCATCAGCATTCCCGTGCAGGAGGATTTCATGTGCATCACATCCTTTGAGGGCGGCACGGAATCCACCGGCAAGCTGACGTTCCGCAAGGATATCGACCATGATATCGAGGGCCGACATGTGCTCATTCTGGAGGATATCATCGATTCCGGCAGCACGCTCAAGATGATCTGCGAGATGTTCCATGAGCGCAAGCCCGCGTCCATCAAGATCTGCACGCTGCTCGACAAGCCCACCGGCCGCAAGGTCGAGCTGAAGCCGGACTACACCTGCTTCACCGTCCCGCCCGCGTTCGTCGTCGGCTTCGGTCTGGACTATGAGGATTACTACCGCAACCTGCCGTTCGTCGGCGTGCTGAAGCCCTCTGTCTATCAGGACCGCTGAAAACCGGTCTATTCCACATAAAGGAGAACCTCCGTGAACCAACAGCCCAAAACCCTGCAGACCATTCTGCTCGTTGCGGTCCTGGCGCTGGTGCTTGTGGTGCTCTCTTCGTCCCTGCTTACGCAAAACGGCAGCAGGCTTGCATATTCTGACGTGCTCGACCTGTTTGAAAACGAACGGGTCGAGTCGTTCGTTCTGCAGGGCGATACGCTGACGCTGACGCTCTACGGAAGCGAAGCAGAGCAGGCCGGCACCGCGACGGCGAAGATCGGCGACATCGAGACCTTCCACAAGGACCTGGACGAGACCATTGCTGCGCAGAGCGCCGCAGGTGTTCTCAAGTCCTACAACTATCTGCCCGCCGCCAATTCCATCTGGAAGACGGCGCTGCCGTATCTGCTCGTCGGCATCGCGCTTCTGTTCGTGTGGTTCATTCTGATGAACCGCTCCGGCAGTGGCCCGAACGCCATGGCGCAGTTCACGCGCGCCAACGCGCGCTTCGGCGTCCCGTCCGGCGAGTCCGTGACCTTCCAGGACGTCGCCGGTGCGGACGAGGAAAAGGAAGAGCTCTCGGAGATCGTGGAGTTTCTCCGCGATCCGGACCGCTTCAAGCAGCTCGGTGCGAAGATCCCGAAGGGCGTGCTGCTCGTCGGCCCGCCGGGCACAGGCAAGACGCTGCTGGCCCGTGCGGTCGCCGGAGAGGCGAACGTCGCATTCTTGTCCATTTCCGGCTCTGACTTCGTCGAGCTCTATGTCGGCGTCGGTGCAAGCCGTGTCCGCGACCTCTTTGAGCAGGCCAAGCGGGTGGCTCCGGCCATCGTCTTCATCGATGAGATCGATGCGGTCGGCCGTCAGCGCGGCGCTGGCCTCGGCGGCGGCCACGACGAGCG
>ERZ779890.3964-NODE-3964-length-12705-cov-5.791621_pt1 | contig 12705 bp, 9 predicted proteins | sample MGYA00511553_ERZ779890 | MGnify/ENA primary metagenome ERZ779890 (study PRJEB29588, sample SAMEA2152064) | human gut metagenome | biome: human gut; feature: human-associated habitat; material: faeces | place: Denmark | collected 2008/2010 ...
ACAAGAAGCCTTGCTACTATGTCTATGCCCAGACAATGGAAGGACGCACCCAGTACGGACTGGTGCTCTGCGCCCATACCGACGACTATGCTGAAGGCAAGATCAAGAAGCACGAACTTACCCGCAAGGACAAGGAAGATGACCGTATGGTCCACGTGAAAATCCAGAATGCCAACATCGAACCGGTATTTTTCGCCTATAAGGATAACTCTCAGCTGAATGAGATCGTCTCCAGGACAGTGGCCGCTGCTCCTGAGTATTCGTTTACCGACGAGAACGGCTTCGGGCATTCGTTCTGGGTGATCGACGACGACGCTACGATAGAGAAGATTACCGATATCTTCACGAACAAGGTCAATGCTTTCTATGTGGCTGACGGTCATCACCGTACAGCTGCCGCTGCCAGAGTCGGCGCAGAGAAGCGTTCCGGCAATGCCGCCCATACCGGCAACGAGGAATACAACTATTTCATGGCTGTATGCTTCCCTGAAACTCAGCTGAAGATCATTGACTACAACAGAGTCGTGAAGGACTTGAACGGTCTGACTCCGGAGCAGTTCCTGTCAGCACTGGAGGATGATTTCACTGTCACTCCATATGAAGGAGAAGGGGAGTGCCATCCGTCCCATCTGCACAATTTCTCGATGTATCTCGGCGGCAAGTGGTATTCCATGGAGACCAAGCCGGGCCGTTATGATGACAATGACCCTATAGGTGTCCTCGATGTTACCATCCTTTCAAACCTTGTCCTCGACAAGATATTGGGCATCAAGGATCTGAGGACCGACAAGAGAATCGATTTCGTGGGCGGTATCCGTGGACTTGGAGAACTCTCGCGTCGTGTGGACAGCGGTGAGATGAAGGTTGCTTTCGCTCTCTATCCTGTTTCCATGAAACAGCTTACCGACATTGCGGACAGCGGCCGAAGTCCACCTGGTTCGAGCCTAAGCTCCGTTCAGGACTGGCTATCCATAAACTGGACTGATGCCGCTTAAGGCAAAGCAATAAAAAACAGGGCGATTTGAACATCGTCCTGTTTTTTATTGCGTCAATCTTGAATCAGAATGGCAAGTCGTCGCCTGGCATATCGTCTGCGGTGAGTTCCGGAGCCGGTGAAGGCAGCGGTTCGGATGGTGCCGGAGCAGGGCCGTAAGCCTGTCCTCCTGCTGCGGCTGAAGATGTGATTCTCCACGCGCGCAAGTCAGTGTACCACTTTCCGTTATACTCTCTGCTTGAGATATTGAAGCTTACACGGATCTTCTCTCCGAGACGGAACGAGCCGAGTTCCTTTACCTTGTCAGCGCCCCATACATTGAAGCAGACCTTGGTCGGGAAATTGCCGTCCTGGTACTCGATTACGAATTCCTGTTTCGCCCAGTCGCCTCTGGCGGATTTGCCGGACTGAACCGCAAGCTTGGTAATAAGTGTTCCTTCAAGTTCCATTATTTTGCCTCTTCTTCAGTAGCAGCGACTTTGTTTACCTTTACAAGCTCAATATCGAAGATCAATGTGCTGTTAGGCTCGATTCTGCTCTGGCCGTTCTCGCCATATCCGAGTTCTGAAGGTACGAAGAGTTTGATCTTGCCGCCTTCGCCGATGAGCTGGAGACCTTCTGTCCATCCTTTGATGACACGGTTGAGAAGCATTCTCACGCCCTCGTCGTTCTTAGGAGACTCGTCGAATACTGTACCGTCAGTAAGAGTACCCTTGTAGTGTACGAATACTGTGTCTGCAGCAGCAGGCTTAACGTTGTTACCAGGCTCTGTGATGATGTACTGGAGACCGCTCTCGGTAACCTGTACGCCTTCAGCCTTGGCGTTCTTTGCGAGGAACTCTGTCTCTTTCTGCTTGTTGGTAGCTGCTACATAAGCGCGTCTCTTGGAGAGGAACTCATTGAACACGTCGTTCAACAGCTCAGGATCGATCTTGAACTGCTTTGCGTAAGCAGAGTCACGAGGCTCGCCCTTTGCATTGATGAAATCCTCGATACCTTTTCTCATGAGCTTGTAGTTGAGCTCGTCACCGAAGTTGTAACCTTTGATGAAGTAACCGAAGTTGATACCCATGAGGTAGCTGACAGAGTCAACCTCTGACCTGCTTGGCTTCAGGGACTTAGGATCTACCGGTTTAACTGTTTTGGTGGAGTCGGCACCGTCAATGGCTGCTTTGTTGCCGCCGTTTGATGTGCATGATACTGCAAGCGCTACGATGAGTGATGCTGCGATGAATTTTAATGTTTTCATTTTAGTATAATTATTAAATATCTTTTTCCGCTTCTTCAGCAGCCGCAAATATCGTAATTTTATTTGAAAGTCAGAAATTTAATGCTAAATTTGGTTAAATGATTTTTTGCCTATGGGAATTGACTCAGAGCTCATCCACGCTAAACTGAAAGAGTTTTTCGGGTTCTCTTCATTCAAAGGGGAACAGGAACAGATTATATCCAACCTGCTGCAAGGCAATGATTCATTTGTGATTATGCCGACAGGTGGAGGAAAGTCATTGTGTTACCAGCTGCCTGCTCTTCTGATGGAAGGCACGGCCATCGTGATTTCCCCGCTGATCGCATTGATGAAAAACCAGGTGGACGCCATCCGCGGTTTCGTGGCGGGAAACGAAGGCATTGCGCATTTCCTCAACTCTTCATTGACAAAAGCCCAGATTGCGGAGGTTACGGAGGATCTGACTTCCGGAGTGACCAAGCTGCTGTATGTGGCGCCGGAGAGCCTTACGAAGGAGGAGAACATCGCCATCCTGAGGCAGATCCGCATATCTTTCTTCGCCGTGGACGAGGCGCACTGCATTTCCGACTGGGGACATGACTTCAGACCTGAATACAGGAAGATTCGTCCTATCGTGGACGAAATCGGCAGAGCCCCGATCATTGCATTGACGGCGACAGCCACTCCGAAGGTTCAGAACGACATCCTGAAGAACCTGGGGATTATGGACGCGCATGTGTTCAAGTCTTCGTTCAACAGGCCGAATCTCTACTATGAAGTACGCGACAAGATAGACCAGGACAAGGACATCATCAAGTATATCAAGCAGCATCCCGGAAAGTCGGGCATCATATATTGTCTGAGCCGCAAGAAGGTGGAGGAACTGGCCCAGGTGCTTGTGATCAATGGTATCCGTGCCGTGCCTTACCACGCCGGCCTGGATGCGAAAGTGAGGGCGGAGAACCAGGACAAGTTCCTGATGGAGGAAGTGGACGTGATCGTGGCCACCATCGCATTCGGAATGGGTATCGACAAGCCTGATGTGCGGTTCGTCATCCATTACGACGTGCCGAGAAGCCTGGAAGGGTATTATCAGGAGACCGGAAGGGCCGGTAGAGACGGTCGGGAAGGTGTCTGCATAGCATATTACAGTTATAAGGATATCCGCAAGCTGGACAAGTTCCTGATGAGCAAACCGGTGTCCGAGCAGGAAATCGGACGTCAGCTGCTCATGGAAATCGAGGCCTACGCGGAGTCGGGTGACTGCCGCAGGAAGCTGCTGCTGAGCTATTTCGGTGAAGATTATACTCAGGACAACTGTGGGGCGTGCGACAACTGCTTGTCGCCTAAGCCGCGTTTCGATGCGAGAAAGGAGATGGCGATGGTCATCCGTCTGGTAAATTCTCTGCCGGAGCATTTCAAGGTGGAACATCTTGCCAATGTGCTGACCGGCATTGCCACGGCGATGATAAAGTCGTACAATCATGACAAGCTTCCGATGTTCGGCGCCGGATCGGACCATCCTGTAAGATTCTGGGAAATGGTTATCCATCAGGGGATTATAAGGCATTTCCTGAAAAGGAACATTGACTCGTACGGGCTTGTTTCCGTGACTGACGAGGGCCTGGCATTCGCTGCAGCGCCGACCGAGCTGATGTTGGCAGCCGACCGCAGCTTTTCCGAGGGCAATGCAGATGATGACGATGACGACGACGCTCCTGTTCCGGCGAAAGGTGCCGGCGGAGGCGATATGCAGCTTCTGTCAATGTTGAAGGACCTCAGGCGTGACGAGGGCAAGAGGCTCCATCTTCAGCCTTGGATAATCTTCAGCGATTCGTCCCTGGAAGACATGTCCATAATGTATCCTGAGACGTTTGACGAGCTCATCAAGTGCCAGGGTGTCGGCGAGGGCAAGGCGAAGAAATACGGAAAGCCGTTCCTCGAACTGATTACCAGATATGTGGAGGACAATGAAATCTCCCGTCCGGATGATTTCCTGGTAAGGTCGATGCCGAACAAGTCTTCGGACAAGATATTCATCATCCAGAGCGTGGACAGGCGTATGGCATTGGAAGATATCGCGGAAGCCCGCAATATGGAGATGTCTGATCTGCTTTCCGCTATGGAGGGCATCGTGGAGTCCGGCACGAAGCTGAATCTGGATTACTATATCGACAACAATCTGGATGCGGACGTGGCCGACGAACTCTACGAATGGTTCAGAACTGAAGCCGAGTCCGACTCGCTCGAGGATGCCATCGACGCTCTTGCCGGCGACTATGAAGAGATGGAAATCAGGCTGGTGCGTATGAAATTCCTTTCCGAGGTGGCGAATTGAAGCCGGCGGCTCGAGCCTGCTCCTTTCGTCTTTTCAGCATTCGCGGGCTCTGAGTCCTTGCTCGAGAGCCTCGCTGCGCTTTCACGGCTTAGGGCCTACTCATTGGGCAGCATCACGAGCTTGCGCTTCTCGTAATGTGCGAGGTATCGGAATCCGCAGCTTTTCAGAATATGTGCGAACCTGTCGAAATGCAGGCCCACGTTCCCGGCATCGTGTGAATCGGAGCCGAGACTGACTATCTCACCTCCAAGTTCACGGTACCTGCGCAGGATGTTCTCGTCCAGAACCGGTGTCCTGCCTTTCAGCTCCTGATATGTCTTGGTGTTGATTTCCAATGCCTTGCCATTCTCTGCAAGGAATCTGAGCATCTCGTCCAGCACGTCCGGGAAATCTTTGTACAGGATGCTCGCCTCGGGATAGGGAGCATATCTGGTGACATAGTCATAGTGCCCCATTATGTCGAAACGGTCCCCGAGCCAGACGATTTCTTCGTACAATGTCTCGAGATAGTGCCTGTATGCCGTCTTCCAGTCCTTGCCTTCATAGTAGCCGCCCCAGAACGGGTCAGTATCGTCGAGATAATGCACTGAGGCAATGACCTCGTCGAAACTGTGCTCCTCCAGATGCCTGGCGATTTTCTCCCGCTCGCTTTTCTGGACGCCTATCTCTATGCCTTTGAACACTTTGAAGCCTGTCGGAATTGCGACATCTCCGTTTCCTGGAGCCGCAGCTTTTGCCGGTCCGCCGCAGCCCGGTATTTCTCCGGAATGGACAAGATCATTGACCCTGTCGATTTCGGCATCGCGCGCGTCCACGTCGAAGACTTCGGAGACGAACGACTCGTATTTGGCTTTCATCGGCGGCACATAGAAGTCGCAGTGGTCGGTGAAGCAGATGCCGCCCAGCCCTTTCCGGATGGCACTGCATGCGGTCGCTTCCACGCTTGTGCGTTTCCCGTCGAAGGAAAACTGGCTGTGATTGTGATTGTCGAAAAGCATTGACCTGAATCCTAACTAAGTCCGTCTATGGCACCGTCCTTCACGTCGATCCTGAGAGCCTGCGGCGATTTCGGCAGACCCGGCATGCGGATGATGTCTCCTGCGATGGCCACTATCATCTCTGCCCCGGCATTGATGACAATGTCCTTGATGTCGAACTCGAATCCTTCCGGCGCTCCGTAGAGTTTAGGGTCCTGTGAGAATGAATACTGCGTCTTGGCGATGCAGACAGGGAATTTCGCGTACTCCGTGCCCTCGATTTTCGCGAGCATCTTGCGGGCTTCCGGACTGAACTCCACAGCCCCGGCACGATAAATCTCTTTCGCTACGCGGGTTATCTTGTTTTCAATGCTTTCCTCGTCCCGGTAGATGAATTTCACCGGCTCAGAAGGCTGACTGTCAATGGTTTTCACGACAAGTTCCGCGAGTTCCACCGCGCCTTCGCCGCCTCTGCTGAATGCGTCGTTCAATGCAAACGGCACTCCGAGTTCGGCGCAGTGCTCACGTACCATCCGGATTTCGTCGTCCCTGTCGTCGCAGAACTTGTTGAAGCAGACGAGTACGCTCTGTCCGAATTTGCGCATATTTTCAATGTGTCTGTCCAGATTGGCAAATCCTTTCCGTACGCCTTCCTCCGAGGCCTCGCTGATTTTGTCCACAGGTACGTCGCCGTGCATCTTGAGTCCGCGCAATGTGGCTACAAGTATGGTGAGTGACGGGTTCAGCCCGGCTTTCCTGCATTTGATGTCGAAGAATTTCTCTGCACCCAGGTCCGCACCGAATCCTGCCTCAGTCACCACGTAGTCATCATAGGTCATGGCCATACGTGTGGCGAGAATGGAGTTGCAGCCGTGAGCGATGTTGGCGAAAGGACCGCCGTGGATGAATGCCGGAGTGCCTTCCGTGGTCTGCACGAGGTTCGGGTTCATCGCATCCAGAAGCAGGGCAACGATAGCGCCTGCGACTCCCATGTCCTTAACCGTAAACGGCTTGTTGTCAAGTGTATAGCCGAGGAGAATGTTCTCGATTCTGCGTCTGAGGTCGTCAATGTCCCTGGACAGGCAGAGGATGGCCATTATTTCTGAAGCCGGTGTGATGTCGAAGCCTGATTCCTGTACAAGTCCGTTGGAGTGAGGTCCGAGACCGGTTACGATATGCCTGAGCGAGCGGTCATTCACGTCCATCACGCGTTTCCACAATATCTGTTTCAGCCCGAAGCCTTCTGCCTGGTGCTGGTACAGATAGTTGTCCAGCAGTGCTGAAATCATATTGTTGGCTGATGTGATGGCGTGGAAATCTCCGGTAAAATGCAGATTGATCTTCTCCATCGGAAGAATCTGGGCGTATCCGCCGCCTGCCGCCCCGCCTTTCATTCCGAAGCAAGGGCCGAGAGAAGGCTCCCTCAATGCCGCCACAGCATTTTTCCCGATTTTATTGAGTCCGAGTGCAAGTCCCACTGAGACCGTCGTCTTTCCGATTCCTGCTTTGGTAGGTGTGATGGCAGTCACCAGAATCAGTTTGCTTTTCTTGACTTTCTCCTCATCTATCAGAGTAAGAGGCACTTTGGCCATATTCTTTCCATAGGGTTCAAGCTCTTCCTGCGGTATCCCCAGTCTTTCCGCAATCTCGCCGATTGGCCTGAGCCTGATGCTTCTCGCAATCTCAATGTCAGATTTCATATTCCGTTTTGTTAAGTCTGACAAAGATAGTAAATCCTCCACAAATCTTTACAACTTATTTTCACTGCTTGCTCACAGCCCGAAGTACCGCTCGAAGAAACTCTGGATCTTCTCGATGACGGATTTCTTCTTCTCCTGCCTGTTGCCCCCGCCGAAACGCGACATCGGCGGAAGAATCTTGTCAATGTCCGTGCCCATGGTCCTGACCTGTCCGTCCCTGAAACTGCTTTCGATGAACTTCTCAGTCTCCTCCGGTTTAAGATGTTCACTTTCAATGATTTCATTCAGATCCTCAGCCTTGCGCCGCTGGACATATTCCCGCCATCCCCGGTCCACATCCGTACCTGCATTGACACTGCTTATGAAACTCTCTATCAGCTCCTTCTTGCTCCTGAGCTGGAGACTTGAACCGATGGCCTTCGAGATATTGACCAGAATCTCCTTGTCAGTGCAGTTCGTGTCGTGATATTTCTGCACCAGCAGGAGGATATAGTCAATGTTGATTTCCACCTGGCGGATCAGCTCGGTCTCGAAGATGAGGTCATCATTGATGTTTTCCTTGTCCCCCGGTTTCCTGCGGCGCCATTTGTCCCGCAAGTCGAGATAATGACTCTGGTAATCCTGCAACTGCCTGTCCGACAGTTCCTCACGACCCTCATATTGATCGAATGTGGAGAGAATGTTGATGGATTTCAGCAGGCTTCCGAACAATGTGACAAACCGCTTTTCTGCATCCTCGCCCAAAACAGGCCGGCCCTCCGGAAATTCGCTCTTGAGCTGATCGACCAGCTCGCTGTAGCCGTAGCAATGCTTGCCGTCCTTGTTGTCATAACCGTTGTAGTATGACCAGAAATCCTTGAGCACGACTATACTGCTGGCATCCTTGTCCCCGAACAGGGCGATGGCATCGTCGGTAGCCTGTTGCAAATCCCTGAAACATACTATGTTGCCGAAAGTCTTTACGGAATTGAGTATCCTGTTCGTTCTGGAAAACGCCTGGATGAGCCCGTGCTGCTTCAGGTTCTTGTCCACGAACAGAGTGTTGAGCGTGGTGGCGTCAAACCCTGTGAGGAACATGTTTACCACGATGAGCAGATCCACCTGCCTGTTTTTCATCCTCAGGGACAGGTCCTTGTAGTAGTTCTGGAACTTGTCGCCGGACGTGTCGTAATTCATGGCGAACATCTGGTTGTAATCCTTGATTGCACCCTCCAGAAAATCACGGGACTGCTGGTCCAGCTGCGTAGTGCTCTCCGGATTCTCCTCTGCCAGGATACCGTCAATGTCCTCCTCATTGGCACTGTAACTGTATATCGTGGCAATCTTGAGCCTTTGAGACTCAGGCAGATCAGCCTGCTGCTTCTTGAACTCATTGTAATACGCCTTGGCCATCGGAATGGAGGCCACAGCGAACATTGCATTGAATCCGTTCAGTTTCTGCTCCGTCTTGTGTTCCGAAACCGATGCCCCTTTCTTCGCGCTGGCGACCTTGTGGATATCATCGAGAACCCTGAAGGAATAGTAGGAACTGCGTTTGGTCTTCTGGTCGAAATGGTCAATGATATATTTCACCACCTGCGACACTCTTTCCGGCGAAGCCATTGCCTTTTCCCTGTCAATGGCGGAAATCTGTTCATCCGCAATGCCGGTTTTCTCCTTGATGGTATTGACGTAGTCGATCCTGAAAGGCAGGACATTCTCGTCATTGATCGCATCCACAATGGTGTAGGTATGGAGCTTGTCGCCGAAGGCCTGTTGGGTGGTCTTCAGCCTCAGGTCACCGCCTGTCCCTGCATTCTGTGCGAATATCGGCGTGCCGGTAAACCCGAAAAGATGGTATTTCTTGAAGTTCTTCGTGATGGCTGTGTGCATCTCGCCGAAGTTGCTTCTGTGGCATTCGTCGAAAATGATCACCACGCGCTGCTGGAAAACAGGATGATTCTTGTTCTTCTGGACGAAGATGGAAAGCTTCTGTATGGTAGTGACAATGATGCGGTAGTCATGGTATCCTCCGTTCTTGTCCCTGTTCTCCAACTGCCTCTGCAGTACGGCGGTAGAAGAATTGCCGTCAGCCGCGCCTTCCTCGAAACGGTTGTATTCCTTCATCGTCTGGTAGTCCAGGTCTTTTCTATCGACCACGAAAAGGACTTTGTCAATGTAGGGGAGTCCGGATGCCAGCTGCGCTGTCTTGAATGAGGTCAATGTCTTGCCGGAACCCGTCGTGTGCCAGATGTACCCGCCGCCTCTGATGCTTCCGTAGAACTTGTAGTTGTGCGCGACATTGATCCGCTGGATGATTCTTTCAGTGGCAGCAATCTGGTAAGGTCGCATCACCATCAGCATCCTTTCGCTTGTGAAGACACAATACTTGGTGAGGATGTTCAGCAGGGTGTGCTTGGAGAAGAATGTCTTGGTAAAATCAAGCAAGTCATTGATTACCTTATTGTTGCTGTCGGCCCAGAATGAAGAGAACTCGAATGAATTGCTGGTCTTTCTGGACTTGTTCCGCCCTCCAACTTCCTGCTCTTTCAGGTGGTTTGCGCGGGTGGTGTTCGAGTAGTATTTGGTATTTGTTCCATTTGAAATGACAAATATCTGCACATACTCATACAATCCACATCCTGCCCAGAAACTGTCCCGCTGATAGCGGTTTATCTGGTTGAACGCTTCTTTCAGCTGTACGCCGCGGCGTTTCAGTTCAATGTGTACGAGGGGGAGTCCGTTGACAAGTATGGTAACGTCGTACCTCGTGTCATAGTTTCCGTCTTCCTCGACATACTGGTTGATGACCTGGACGAAATTATTGTGGATATTCTTCTTGTCGATGAGGTATATGTTCCGGCTTTCCCCGTTGTCCCTCTTCAGGACCTGGATGTAATCTTCCTGTATTCTGGCGGTCTTGGCTACAATATCATCGTTCTTGTTGGCAATGCATTCGTTGAAGAAGTGCTCCCATTCATTGTCGGTGAAATGGTAGCCGTTCAGCTTCTCCAGACTTGTGCGGAGATTGGATACGAGGTCCGCCTCCGTATGGATCGGCAGATACTCATAGCCCTGCTCTCCAAGTAATCTGATGAACTCCTTCTCCAGCTCAGCCTCGCTCTGGTACGCCTCGGACGTGCTCACCGCGTGCTCATATTCCGAGACCACAGTGTATTCTGCGCTTTCTGCAATGATATTGTACATGTTAGGTTAATGTTTTGTCAATGAATTATTCGAATATTGCGTTCACGCATTTGATGGTCGCTTTTCTGATATCGTCTGATTCTGTTTCGCCCATGCCTTCTGCTGTCGAGGTGCATATCAACTCAAGTGTTTGTGCATTAAGCAACTGAATGGTTACTTCTATTGAATAGCCAAATCCACGATTGGTTCTGCCGCTTTCGCCATAGTTTATTATGATTGTCCGAGATTTAAGGTCATCCTTAATCTCAGGTAATCTGACAAATCCCCGTTTCATAAACATTCCGGCAATCAAATCGGATGGAGAAACGCTTTTGCCTACAGTGGAACCGAATAGCCCATAAGGAGTTCCCACAGCACCGCCTGCTGAAGAAGATAGCTCTGAGGAAGGGGTGATGTAAATGTATCTGTAACCGGAGAGGTCCGGGATATTGGAAATATTGGCATGTTTAGGTACACCGCAACTTGCCAGAACAAACGTGGTAGCCAATATCAGGAGAATATTCTTGAATGTTTTCATGATCAGTTGGTTTATTGTTTTATTTAGTTGTATCTTATGCCTCTTTTCTTTTGAAGGTCAATAACTTGTCTCGATAAAACTCATACTGCTGCCTGCGCTTTTCAATTTCGGCCGGAAGACCCGAAGTCAGGTCTCCTACCAAGAAGTAGAACTTATCAAGGACAGATGCAATATGGTCCTGTTCCTTGAGTGACGGTATAGGAATAACTATTTTTGCAAACTCCTTTTTTGAAATATTGAAGCGAGTTACTCCATTTGCTGTTTTACAGATGAGTTTTCTTATAGCTGAACTCCGGAATAGGAACTTCATAAACTCTGGATTTATTCCCGAAAGGTCGTTGAACCTGAATCCAAAGCAGAAGCTGTTCAGATACAATTTTTCTTCTGTATGGTGCGTAAGGACAGAACACATACCACACTCATCGGGAGTTTCCGATGAACCGGTAAAGAGAAGGTCTCCATATTGAATGGTATTTTGATTCTCACCTTCAAGTATCCTTACTCTGTCTTTCACGTCTGTAATAAGCGATGGATTATTGAATATGTTTACGTAGGATATGAACTTTGCATTCCCATCATGAAAATCGTCCTTTGTTTTACCAGATAGTCCAGAATAAAAAGTCCCAATATCACTCAGTTTCATCCACTTTATTTCTTGCCCCCCCCCTATTTATATCCTTGAAATTCAATAAATTATCGCGATAAAAGTTGTATTGTTGCTTTCTTTTTTGCAGTTCTGCTTGCAGTTCTGCTTGCAGTTCTGCTTGCAGTTCTGTAAACGCATCTAACACTCTCACGATCTCTTCCTGCACAGGAAGTGGCGGCACGGGGATTTCCATCTCCTTTAAGTCTCCTTGAGTTAGTTTAGGAATATTCCCATGCACAAGATTATGGATGTCTATTATCTGGATGTAATAGAACAAGAACCTTAATAGGACACCTGTCGTTTCTGCGATAATATGTGCATGATTATTGACCCAGATCTTTCCATGTGCCCAGTTTACAATAGGAGTCCCATTGGGTGTTATAACACTTCCATCCTCACCAATCAGGACATAGGTGCCATCAAAAATATAATCTGCAACCCAATCCTGAATGCCATTTGCCCCATAGTATGGGTATGGACCACTCTGTCTTGCTCCCTTTGTGATAGGCTTTCTCTTACCATCAAGGATATTGCAGCATTCTGCAAGTGGTCTCCACTCCACTCCATCCGGACAGTACTGCTGTATTAACTTTTCTAACTTGCTCATATTTTCTTTTGCCAAGTATTGCTTTTCCATTTTAATTGCTTATCTTCCTGTCTTTGACACTTTGATTTTGTAGAAACAAGGATAATTCAAGGCTCCAGACCGCTGAGTTGGCGATTTGGGGCCTTTGGATTTTTTCTGACTTTGTAGTAGACAAGCCCTTTCGTGGTCTGCGGCCGAGGGACTTCGGGCCGGTACGCACCTGTCGGTGCTATCCCTCCCGCGCCTTAAGCGCGGGCCCCTCCCGTTCACGAAGCCACGGGCGGCTACGCCGTCCGAAGTCCCTCGGCCATCCGTCCCTAGTGCTTGTCGCTTCCGTCATCATCTTTCTCGCGTTTCTTGGTCTGGGCGATGATGCTCCTCATCTTCTGTCTTGTGACTATCTGCGTGTCGGTTCTGAACCCTGCGCTGCCGTGCAGGTGGTTTGTGAGGTCCGTTCTGGTATATGCCGGGACATATCCTTCACCGGCGATGCTGAGGAAGTCCATTGAACGCAACGTGCCCACTATCTCCTC